>Ga0082212_10001703_pt1 | contig 32373 bp, 17 predicted proteins | sample TergutNt197P3_FD_71548 | JGI IMG/M metagenome (GOLD analysis project Ga0082212, IMG submission 71548) | Neocapritermes taracua P3 segment gut microbial communities from Petit-Saut dam, French Guiana - Nt197 P3 | ecosystem: Host-associated > Arthropoda: Insects > Digestive system > Gut ... | reverse complement strand
CCTCTCTGCCCCCCCGGGCGGGCCTCGCCGGGTGGAGGAGCCAGTCTATCTGGCGCATCATCGCCTCGACGAAGGCATCGTCGAGGCCGGGCGCGTTGTCCCTCATCCACCGCTTCATCTCGCGCACGCACACAAAGCAGCCCTTAACCGTGGCAAGGCCCTGCGTCCGGGTCGCCATGATGGAGCCGTGGCGCAGGCGGCGCATGTAGAGCACGTCGGAGAGGAAGGACGAGCGCTCGGAGGCAACCATGGTCTGGAAGGTGAACAGGTCGTCCTCGTGGATTATCCCCTCATAGAAGCGGATGCCTTGCTCGTCGAGGAGGGAGCGCCTGACCATGCGCAGCGCGGCATGCGTGAAGAACTCGCCACGCTGCGCGAAGGTGGTGAAGAGCTCCTTGCCGGTCGCCACCCCGTCGAAGGGCGCGCGCCGGTCGAGGTCCTCCCAGACAAGGTCCTGCGACTCCTTCGAGTCGAAGAAGGAGCGGGCGGCGAAATACAGGTCGTCGAGGTCCTGGGCCGTCGCACGGGCCACAAGCTTCTCAAGGGCGTCGTCCACGAGGTAGTCGTCGGAGTCGAGGAAGACGATGTAGTCGCCCTGCGCCTTGTCGAGCGCTGCGTTGCGCACGGCGCTCAGTCCCCGGTTCTCGGGAAGGCTGAGCATCGTGAACCGGGGGTCGCCGCCCATGCAGGCCTGCGCCTTTGCTGGGCCGTCATCGGTCGAGGCATCGTCGACGCAGATGACCTCGAAGTCGGGAAGGCTCTGGCGCACAAGCGACTCAAGGCATTCCCCGATATAGGGCTCGCAGTTGTACAGCGGGACGACGACCGTTACCTTGGGCGGCCGGGGCGAGGCAGGGGAACTGCCCCCTGTCTTGCTTCCCGGTGCCTGTGTGGTGGGCGGCTGTGTGCGTGTGGCCATGTTAAAACACCTCCGGTTTCCTTCTGCGCGCTAAGACCCTCCTGCCGGTTCCCACGAGGCCGCCTTGCCTCATGCTGCGGCCCAAGGCCTCGCAGGCTATCCACAGGCGCACCCGGAGGCTTGTCCTGTGGCCGTCCTTCTCGGGACCGCGGCGTCTTCCGAGGGCGCCGTCGAAGCGCTCGGGGGCGAAGAGCGCCGCATCCACCATCTTCCCCGCTGCCCACGGAAGCCCGAGGGCAGCAAGCTCACCCTCGGAGAAATGCCCGAGCCAGGCCTGCCGCAGCTCGCCCAAGAGCCTGTCGCGGGGTGCCGGGGGCAGCTTCGCTATGCCGACAAGCGCATACTCGACCGTCCAGGCCACCATCTCTGCCGGATAGCGCCTCAAGAACCCGCCGGCTTCCCAGTCGGCAAGGATGCGCCGCACGATACGGACGTGCTGTGCCAGCGTTGCTTCGGGGTCGCGTGCGAGGCGGTCCATCTGGGAGCCCTCGCGCACCACGCGGTAGTCGTAGAGCTTGTCGGACAAAAGCAGGGTCTTGCGGGCGCGCGGGTAGATGGCGAAGTGGAAGGCCTGGTCCTCGCCCAGGAACAGGCCTTCGTCGTAAAAGAGGCCGTTTTCGACGAGGAAACCCCTCCTGCAGGCGGTACGCCAGGAAAAGGGGTGCGACATCTCCTTGAAGACGAGGTCGGGGGCAAAGCCGTCATAGACGACATCGCGCGGGCTCAGGTGCTCGACCAGCCACGCGTCGCCTGCGGAGGCCGGGTAGCAGGTGGCCCCGAAGGTGACGATGTCGGCACCCGTCTCATCGAAGGCCGCCACGATCCTCTCGCAGGCGCCCGGGACCAGGCGGTCGTCGGCGTCCACGAAGCAGACCAGGGGGGCCGAGGCCTCCCGGATACCCCTGTTCCGGGCAGCCGAAGGCCCGCTGTTCGCCTGGTCCACTATCACGAAACGGGGGTCTGCGCTGGCATAGCGCCCGGCAAGGGCACGCGACCCGTCGGTCGCGCCGTCGATGACGCACACAACCTCGATGTCCGTGCAGGTCTGCGCACTCAGGGAATCGAGGCACCATCCCAGGTAGTCCTCGACATTGTAGACAGGCACGATAACAGAAATCCTCGCCATGCTAAGGCCGCCGCCCCCCTTCCCTGACCTCAGGCCCGGGGCAGGGCGTAATAGAGGCTGTCGCGGTCGAGGTTGGGGTTGGTGAAGGGGTCCCCCTCATCGAAGTATTCCGGCCACCTTTGCTGGAAGAGCGCGCGCTCCTTTTCCCAGCGCTCCTGCTTGGCCGGGTCGGCAACCTCCCTCCCCCGGGTCGTGAACTCGTAATGGAAGAGTTCCGCATAGGGGCTAAACACCACCCTATAGCCCGCCTGCCACACCTTCAGGCAGAAGTCGGCGTCGTTGAAGCCCACCGCGAAGTCCTCGGTGTAGCCGCCCGCCGCCTCGAAGGCCGAGCGCTTCACCATCTGGCAGGCCCCCGTGACCGCAGAGAAGTTGCCCGGGCGGACGGCACGGGAAAGGTATCCCTCGCGCTTGGGCGGGAAGTCCTGGTTCACGTGGGTAACGGTGCCACCAGGCCCGATGAGCATGCCGGCATGCTGCACGAGGCCGTCGCGGAAATAGAGCTTCGCGCCTACGACCCCGACCTCCGGCCGTTGGAGGTAGCCGAGCATCTCTTCGATGAAGCCAGGCGAGATGACCAGGGTGTCATTGTTGAGCAGCAGGAAATAAGGGCAGTCGACCTGAGCGACGCCGAAGTTGATGATCTTCGAGTAGTTGAAGCCCTGCTCCCAGGCCACAACCGAGACACAAGGGAGCTCTTCTTGTATGCGCTCATAATAGGAGAAGGTCGCCTTCTCTTCGCTGTTGTTCTCGATGACGAGGATGCGGTAGTTGTCGTAGGTCGATTTCTCCACGATGGACCGTATGCAGGCATCGAGCATGTCGGCATGGTCCTTGCTGGGGATGATGATGCCGACACGCGGGTGGGGACTCGGCAGCGCGTAGCGCACCCGGTAGACGAAGGGGTGGGCAGTTGTTGCCACGTCGGCTGCGATCCCCCGGCGTGCGAAGTGCCCCTCAAGCGCCCCTCTGCCCGCCTCTTCGGCGTAAGGCTTGCTGTCCAGGTTGTCCCCGCCCGTCAAGGCCTCATGGCAGCGCCAATGGTAGAGCACCCGGGGCACATGGCAGACCTCGCCCCCCGCCTCCACAACCCGAAGCGTGAGGTCGTAGTCCTGCGCACCCGACACCTCGTCGGGCGAAAACTCCATCGCACGGAGAAGCGCGGTGCGCACCATGAGGAAGTGCATCACGCAGTTGTGGCTGTAGAGGAGGTCGAGGTTGAAGCGGGTCTTGAACACGGGCCGGCAAAACCTCCCGTTGTGCTCGAACAGGTCTTCGTCGCAGAAAAGCAGGTCGGCGCCGGGGTGGGCATTGAGGCACTTCACATACTCGAAGAGGGCATCGGGCTCAAGCAGGTCGTCATGGTCGAGGAAGGCGACGAACTCTCCCCGCGCCTCGTCGATGCCGCGGTTTGTGTTGCCGACGATGCCTTTGTTGCCGTCCAGACCGACATACCTGACCCGCTCGTCACCCGCGGCGTCGGCGGCGCGTCTGACGACCCCCGTCTCGGCGCTCGCGTCGAGCAGCAGCAGCTCCCAGTTGGCATAGCTTTGCCGCATGACCGAGCCAACCATGTCCGACAAGAAGGCCGGGGTGGACTTGAAGCAGGGAACGACGATGCTGACCTGGGGGGCGTACCCGAAGCGGTGGGCGCCCTGTTCCCTCAGGTCCTGCTCGCCTGCCCGGTGGGCGGCAAACCACCTCTGGTAGTTCTTGTCGTCCTCGTGGGCGTTGAGCATATGCAAGCTAACCTCATGCCTAAGGCGCTCAAACACCCCCCTGTCCACGCAGAAGAACCCCGGGCGGTAGTTGCCGAGGGCGTCAGTGGCCTCCAAAGAGAAGGCCTGCAGGGCCTCGTCGAGCTTGACGGAGAGGAAGAGGCGCTTCCGCACGAGGTCCGGCGAGGCAATGCCGGGAAGGTCTTGTTCCTCGAAAGGGATAGTCTCGACGTCGAAAGGCCTGCCCCTGCCGTCCAGGCCCGACACCTCAGGCGAGGCCTCCTTGGCGCCCTCCCATTCGACGAAGAAGCGCCACACAGTGGTGCCTGCCTCCCCTTCGAGGAAGCGCAGGCCGCCTATCTGAAGCTGCCCGTGGATGCAGGGCTGCTCGTTGCCCCGTTCACGGACCCGGTCCGCCAGGCGGCGGGCAAGCACGCCTACTACTGCGAACAGGCCATTTTGCTGCACATCATAGGAATAGGACAATACCCTCCTGCTGTTTGTCCTCTCAAGCCTTTCGGGGTGCAAAAGCACGGTTCTCACGAGGTTTTTCGTCGCCCAGGGAAGTTTTAGGACGAGTATTTCCTCAAGGGAGGAATGATCCAGCCAGGAGACGCGGAGGTCTCCTGCGAAGCCGTCCCGGAAGGGACGGGGCTGCCTCATGATGTCAAGCAGTACGAACTCCACAGTCCAGGCCACCATCTCTGCAAGGCAGGGGCGCAAGAACCCGCCTGCCTCCCAGTCCTCAAAGACCCATCCGATGAGCTTGAGGTGCTCCGCCACCTTCCGTGCCGGATTGCCGGCCACACGGTGCATCAGCGAACCTGCGCGCGACACTCGGTAGTCGTAGAGCTTGTCTGATATGAGCGCGGTCCTTCGAGCGCGCGGGTAGATAGCGAAGTGGAAAACCGTATCCTCACCGAAGAGCACGTCCTCCCTGAAGAAGAGGCCCTGGTCGACAAGGAAGTCCTTCTTACAGGCGGTGCGCCAAGCAAAGGGCTGGGACATTTCCTTGAAGACGAGGTCGGGGGCAAAGCCATCGTAGACGACATCGCGGGGGCTCAGGTGCTCGGCCAGCCAAACGTTGCCCGCAGAGGCCGGGTAGCAGTTCGCCCCGAAGGTGACGATGTCGGCACCCGTCTCATCGAAGGCCGCCACTATCCTCTTGCAGGCGCCCGGGGCCAAACGGTCGTCGGAGTCCACGAAGCAGACCAGGGGGGCAGACGCCGCACGGATGCCCGCGTTGCGGGCAGAGGACAACCCCCCGTTCGGCTTGTCGATCAGCACGAAGCGCGGGTCGGCCGCAACGTAGCGGGCGGCGATGTCGCGCGAGCCGTCGGTCGAGCCGTCGTTGACGCAGACCACCTCGATGTCTGTACAGGTCTGTGCCACCAGCGAGTCAAGGCACCATTCCAGGTAGTCCTCGACCTCGTAGATGGGCACAACGACAGAGAGCTTCGCCATCACTTCCCTGCCCTTTGGAATTTGCCTCGGAGCACCTTTATGACCAAAGGCCACCCCCCTGTCGAATAATAGCGCCTGAAGGTGTTTATCTTGCCTGGACGCTGCACAAGCCAATCCTCGAAGGCTTCGGGCGATTTCAGCAATGCCCCGAGCAGTGCCTCTTTCCAGGGCTCGAAAAGGCTCCTGTCCAACCGGCCTGCCCGAAGGTCGTCTCCAAGCTCCTGGCGTGCCCGTGCAAGGAACTCAGGCTTGAAGCGGTCGTTGATCCGCCCATAGTTCCACCAATAGCTGGTGAACTTCATCCAGACGAGGATGCCTTGAAGCCGCTCCTTCACCTCGGGGCGGCCGTCTAAGAAACGCTGCATCTCGGCATACTCGTCGCAGACGCAGTACACCTTCTCTTTCGAGTTCACCGAAGAGGACTCGTTGTCTTGGCGGTAGTGCACGAAGGCCTCTTCGAGGAATACCGCCCTTCGGGCACAGGCCCATACCTTGAAGTTGAAGCTGGCGTCCTGATACGAGGCGCCGGGGGTCTCCAGGAACCTGATCCCGTTTTCCTCAAGGAAGTCCCGTCGGTACAATGCCGACCAGACTGCCGGTGCCAGGGAGAAGACACCCGTCTTTTCCCGGGGGTCGCCGAATCCGGCCAGGCCGGCGTCTATCGACGGGACGAGCTCGCTTTTGGGCTGGGGCTTTGACCAGTAATAGAAGTAGTTCGCCTTCACCGCTTCGGCGTCGTGCTCCTTTGCGGCGCGGTAGAGCACCTCGAAGGCGGCCGGCTCGATGAAGTCGTCGGACTCGAGGATGCCGATGTACTCGCCGTGCGCACGGGCGATGCCCTGGTTCATAGACGCCCCATAGCCGGAGTTCGGCTTCGTAAAAACGGCTATCCGGGGGTCGCGTGCGGCGTATTCCCGTATCAGGGCCAAAGAGCCGTCCGTCGAGCCGTCATCGACACAGACGACCTCAAGGTCACCCAGGGTCTGGGCGCAAAGCGAGTCCAGGCACTCGCGAAGGTAGCCCTCCACATTGTAGACAGGCACCACTACGGAGACAGCGGGTCGGGATGCTTTGTCGGCGGCCATAGGTCAATCCTCTTTCGGCAATACGTCAAAAGCAGATTATAGCTGAACACGCGGCTTTGCCGCAAAGGCCGCACAACAACCGCGCAAGCCCACCGGCGCATAGAACGCGCAGACGGCACAGGCACACAAGGCGCGCGAGGCAGGCGACGCAGGCGGCACGTCCGGCGGCGGCGCAGGCGGCCGACACAACAGCCGCACAAAGCCGCGCCACGCAGGCAGCACCCTCTACCTCTGGTAGAAATAGGAGCTGTTGAGGCCCGGTGCCGTCGTTCCCTTCGCCACTATGACTATCTGCATGGCCTCCATGCGGTAGGCGTATCCGGCGCTCCCGCAGCTCTGACCGTTCTTGGCCCAGCCGGTCCAGCCGATGTTCTGGACGTGGGTGCGGTAGTACACGTCGTAGCGCTTCGCCATCTCACCGGTAAGGCTGATGCACAGCGCCTCAAGGCGAAGTGCCCGGCCCTGTGTGCCGGAAAGCGTGCCGTTTGTCGCCGGCTCCTTTTCCCAGCCGATGTTCTGGATATGGACCGAATAGCTCAAGCCGCCCGAGACCGGCGGCGTGGCCAGCTTGAGCGTCATCGCCTCAAGGCGCAGCGACCGCCCGCTCGTCCCCAGAGTAGTCGACCCGTTATTCTTCGAATACTTGGTGTCGCCCTGGTTCTGGATGTGGACCATGGCGTCATAGGAGACAGCACCCTTCCGCCCCGCCGCCGAGGCGTCGATTGCGCAAGGCGCACCGGCAGGGCTCGTGGCACCGCCCATGGTGCTCCCCGGCGGCGTCGAGCCTGCGGGGAGCAGGTATACCTGCATCGCCTCCATGCGCAGCCCGAGCCCGACCGTGCCGGCGGCGTTCTCACCGTTCTTCGCCCAGCCCATCCAGCCGACGTTTTGGACATGCACGCGGTAATAGATGTCGTAAGCCTTCGCCAGGTCGCCCGTCAACCTGATCTCAAGGGTTTCAAGCCGCAAGGCCCTCCCCGAAGTGCCGGAGTAGTCATTCCCCCTGAGGTTTCCCTTGAGGTATGCGTCAGACGTGCCCTTCGAGTCAATAACGCACTCCTCCTGCCAGCCGACGTTTTGAATTTGGGTCCGATAGTGGAGCTTGCCGCTCTTCCCGCTGTTGTTGACTAGGCTGATCCGCAGGGCCTCGACCCGCAGCCCCCTGCCCGAAGTGCCGCTCACGGCACCGTTGGCCACGGGGCTTCTCGAACTCGCATTGCCGGTCCAGCCGATGTTTTGCACATGGGTCTCATAGGTGATGGTCGCACCCTTGATGGCAAAGCCCTTCGTGACCGACCCCGTGAAGTTCCCCGACCCGGTCACCGTCGCCTTCGCACCGGAGTTTGTGATGTTCGTGTTGCTGCTATAGACAACCGAGTAGTCGGTGCCGGACTTCAACGTCTGGACCTTCCCGTTGCCGTCGGTGAACTTGACGGTCGGGGCAGGTTTCACCGCGCTGCCTGTGTACGTGGCGCTTGCCACCGTAACGTTGGCCGCAGAAAGCGGCGCCTTGTTGATGGTGAAGCTCTGCTCCTTCGTGCCCTTCCACACCGTGGTGCCGGTGATGGTGGCCTTGGCAGTCCCTGCGTTGACGTTGTTCTGGTAGCTTACCTTGTAGTCGGTATCCTTCTTGAGGGCCTTGCCCTCGAACTTCACGTCGAAGTTCGGCGTTTTCGCCCTTCCGTCGTAGGTGGGGGCTGTGGTCGGGCCGGTTATGATGGGCACGCTCTTGGGGATGGCAATGCTTTGCGTCACAAATACCGAGACGTCGCCTGTGTAGGTGGCCTTCACCACCACGGTGCTCTCGGCCTTGGTCGGCGTCAACACGCCGGTCGAGGCGTTTATTGTGGCCGAGCCGCTTTCCACCGACCACCTCCAGCTCGTGGCCATCGGCAGGGTGGAAGTGACCTTGCAGTCTATCGTCGTTCCCACAGTTATCGGTGCGTTGTTCTTAGTCGCATACGTTATCTTGGTGACCGCGACGTATTTGGCGGCTGCGTAGGGGTTTACCTGCCCGTGGCCGTAGTATTGGTCCCAGCCGGGAGCCCCCAGGTCTTGGGCGGTCTTTTCAAGCGCGGTGCGCACCTGGGCCGGAGTCGTGGAAGGGTTCGCCGCAAACACCAGGGCCGCTGCGCCCGCGACATAGGGGGCGGCCATCGAGGTGCCGGAGTTATACCCGTAGCTTGAGGCCGACGCATTGGTTGTGGAATAGATGTTGGTTCCCGGTGCGGACAGGTCTATCGTGGAGCCAAAGCTGGAATATGACGCGTCGAACACGTCGTTCAAGACGCCGGTCCCCTTCTTGAGGGCTGAGACGTTGATGCAGCGAGTGAAGGACCCCGGGTATACTGCCGTATTGTTCTTATTGTTCCCGGCTGCGCACACGGTCAGGATGCCCGCATTGTAGGCCGCATTGATGCGGGCTTCGAGCTGGCCGTCGCGCGCATACGCCCCCAAGCTGAGGTTGATGACCTTGAGGTTGTAGCTCTGGGCACGCGTCTTGCCGCCGCCCACATTGGCAAGGAGGTAGTCATAGGCATTGCATACCTCGCTGGTATACATGCTGTACACTCTGTTCCCCTTGCTGTCTATTACCCAGTTTCCTATACGGATGGGAACGATGCGCGCATTGTAGGAGACGCCTGCGATGCCTCTGCCGTTGTTCGCCTCAGCCGCTATGATGCCGGCGACATGGGTCCCGTGCCCGTGGCTGTCGCTGGTCTGGCCGCGGCCAGTCGCGTCATAGGCGGAACCGGGAATTATGACGTTCTTCAAATCCTCGTGGTCGGCACGTATCCCGGTGTCGATCACGGCGACGGCGACCGTTTTGTTGGCACGCGTCAGCGACCAGGCGTCGAAGAGGCGGGTGGTCGTAAGCGCCCACTGCGACCCCCTACTGGGGTCGTTGATGCTGGTCGCCAAGGGCAACAGGGCATCCTGTGGGTCGGCGTCCGGCACGGGCAGGCCGTCGGCAAGGCCCTCAAGGCCCTCGTCGTCCATAAGCCTGTAGATATAGTTCGGCTGGGCAAAGGCGACCTCGGGGTTGGAGTTGAGCTCGACAAGCGCCTCGATGAGGCTCGCATCCTCGCTGACCTCCACGACGACCGTATCTGCCGAGACCATGGCCTCGGCGGACACGGAATCCTCGTCGACCGCGTCGACCTCTTCCAGTATCTCGCTTGCCTCGGCTGCCGACACGTCTTCGTGGAAGACGACGATCACCTCGCCCTCGGCATACTCGGCATCCGGGTTCGCTTCGAGCTCCGCGATGACCTGGGCCCCAAGCGCGCTCAAATCATCCCCGGCAAGAGGCTCGGCTGCCTCGTCCGGGCCCGGCGACACGTCAGGCAGGGCGCCTTCCGCCGCAGGGCCGTCGAGGGCCGCCTCGCCCGGCAACGCGGCAGGGTCGTCCCCGTCCGTCCAGGCAGCCGGGTCGTCCCCGTCCCGCACGGATTCGGCCCCGTCGCCAGGCAGCAGCCCGTCTGTGCCGTCGCCGTGGGGCGATGCAAGGGAGGGCGCAGCGTCCTCGGCCGCTTCGGCATAGGGCGCCTCCTGGACAAGGGGAAGCATCCCCCCGACAAGGGCACAGGCCATCAAGAGGCCAAATACTCTCTTCTTCAAGTTTTTTGCAGTGTTCATCAGCACATCATCCCCCAGTGCTTCTCGTGTGCCCCCCATTATAGTCTCCTTGAAGGCCTTTTCACAAGGGGGGCGGCGTTCTTTGACAGAAAAGACTCGTATGGGGAAGCGACCCGGTAACAATTCTTGTGAAAAATGCCGATAGAACGCAAAAAAGAACCGGCATAATGGCGGTTTATATGACGTCCGAAAATCGTTCCCTGCATTCTACCACCATGCCGGTTTTTTATCATTTTACCTGGTCAGATAGAGAAAATATAGACCTTTCTTATTCAGGGTTATTTGAGATAATAAAAGGTTTTACTATTTAGGATTTTTTTAGTAAAACTCAGGTTTCCTTAAAAATTTCTTTTTTTGATAAAGTGCGGGCGGTTTCGAGGATGGCCTGCCGGGCCGCGGGGAGGTCGTCGGAGGTGAAGCGGTAGTCGACGCTTGCCCGGTCCGGCTGCTCGACGTAGACGAAACGCAGCTCGACTTCGGGGTAACCCTGGGCGAGCACCGCATAGGCATAGCAGGTGGCTTGAAGGAGGTGCTTCTCGCGGAGGGCCGCCGGGGCGTCCTTGCCGCCGCCCGTCTTGTAGTCGACGACGAGGGCCTTCGTGTCGGGCCCGTTGCTGCAGAAGGCGTCGATCTCCCCTTCAAGCCACCCCTCGCCCACCGGGACGAAGAAGGAAAGCTCTGCGCGCCTGAGGCAATAATCCCCCATCTCCCTGAAGAGGTCGCTTGAGAGCCAGCCTGCCAGGGCGCCTGCGAGGCGGTCGACCTGCGACTCCGAGAGGCGGTGTGCCTCGGCAACAAGCCCGACGCGGTCGGGAGGCGGTGCCGACCCGGCCTCGAGGGCGTACTGTGCCAGGAGGTGGAAGGCGCTTCCCAGGTCGGTCGCCTTGTCGGCGTCGGGGAGGGCCCGGACCGCCGACGCGGTATCAAGCACGGTGTCAAGCACGCCGCCCAGCGTGTTGGCAGCATCACCCGCCGCCCCGCCCGGCACCACAGCACCCAGCACAACGTCGGGCACCTGCTCCCGCTGCGGCCGGATCGCCTGTGCGAGGGACGAGTACGAGAAAAGCCCTTCTCGCCGAGGCCGGTACCCGTCAAGGACCGCCGATGTGCCCCGAGGAGACACAGGGATAAAGAAGGGCTCGCAGGGGGCATCGCCCTGCGCTCCCGAAACCGAAAGCCCCTCTTCCACAGCCATGCTGCCGGCCACGGCGATCCGCTCGAAGGCAAGGGGCTCGCCGTGACCGTAGCCCACAAGCACGCTTCCCTGCGGGAAGTCCTCCTGCCCGCACAGCGCACAACGCAGGTCGTCAACGACGTCTTTGTAGGAGGCAAGCGGGTTCTTGCCCGACTGCCGCACCGACAGGGCAACCACCAGCGCCTCGCTTGCCCGTGTCAGGCCGACATAAAGCTTCCGGCGCAGTTCCGCCAGCTCTTCGGCCTGGGCGAAGGCCTCCAAGGCCGCCCGGTACAGGGCCTGGTCAGAAGCCGTCTTGAGGCATTGGTCGAAGCCGCTTGCCGGCGGTGCTTCCCCAAAGGGGTCGAAGTCTTTCAGCCGTTTCTTGAGCTCGGGGTAGTTTTTCAGGCTTTCCCCCAAGCTCAAGGACGCATAGGCCCTCCCGTCGCATATCTCGACGTCAAGCGCACTGCGGTGCGGCTGCACCCCGGAAAACTCAGCAAGGGCGACCAGGGGGAACTCGAGGCCCTTCGAGGCGTGGATGCTCATGATCCTCACGATGCCGCCGCCGGTGCCGTTGAGCGCCCCCGGCGGCTCCTTCACGCCGAGCGCCAACTCCTCTGAGAACTCCAGGGCGAGGCGGGCGATGCCAAAACCCCGGTCGCGCTCCAGCCGGTCGATGCGGCGTATCGCCTTGAGGATGTTCGCCGCCTGGGCCATGCCGTCAGCGCCCTGGCCCTGGAGCCGCGTCATCCATCCCGCGTCGAGTACCGCCTCTTCGAGTATCTGGGCAGCGGGCACGAAACCAACCGACCTCTGCGCCTTGTCGAGGGTGTACGCGGCATGGCGCAGGCGCTCGGAGACGCCCTGCCTCTCGGCGGCATCGGCGGCATCGGCCGCATCGGCGGCATCGGCCGCATCGGCGGCAACCCGGCGAAGGCCGCGGTCAAGGCTGCAGCGTTTCGCCTCCCCTGTTCCGGGGTCATGCTCGGTCGCCAGCACCAGGAAATCGTCTGCAGAAAGCCCGAACAGGCCGCTTGCCAGCACCTCGAAGAGCGCCGTGGTGTTCGCGGGGTTCGCAAGCACCTCAAGGAGGGAGGCGACGACCTGTACCTCGAAGGCCTTGTCGAAAAGCGAGCCGCCCGTAACCACGCACTCGAAGCCCTGGTCGCGCAGGGCCTGGGCGAACAGCTCTGCCCGAGTCATCTTCCCCAGCAGCACGACCATGTCCCGCGCGTCGTGGCCCGCAGCACGGAAGGCCGCGAAGCGCTCGGCGATGGCACGGGCCTGGGCGCGCCGCGCGTCGTCCATGCCGACCCCGGAATTGTTGCCCTGCGGCAGCGCGGCAAGCACGAGGTCAACCCGGGGCGTATCCGCGCGATAACCCGAGACACGCTGCTCGTAGGGCTCAAGCGGCATGAACTTTTCCCCGAAGACGGCAGGCTGCCCGAACACGCAGTCCACGAAAGAAAGCACGTCAGAGTGGCTGCGGAAGTTCTTGTTGAGCTCCACGTACTGCGCGCCTACCCGGGACGAACGCATCTTGCGCTTGTGCTGTTCGTACACGTTGACGTCCGCGCCGCGGAAGCGGTAGATCGACTGTTGGGAGTCGCCGACCGTGCACAGGCTCTCACAGTCCCTTCCCGCCAGCTTCTCGATGATGTCTATCTGTATCTGGCTGGTGTCTTGGAACTCGTCGACCATGATAAGCCCGAACTTGCCCTGATAGAACAAGGCCAGCCGGGGATTGTTGTCGAAGGCTTCAAGCACCAGCAGGAGCAGGTCGTCGTTGTCGAGCACGAAGGCCTCCCGCTTCGCCTGGCTGTACAGCGCAGCCACCTCCCGCGCAAGCGACAGGGCATCCTCGAAGGCCGGGCGGGCAAGTGCCAAGACGACCTCCTGCACGATGCGGAAAAAGTCCTGCTGCCACGCCTCCACTGCATCCTTCACTTCCGCAGGGCCGAATTTACGCGTAATGTAGCGGCAGCTCTCGACGAGACCCGCAAGGAGGGCCATCCGTGCCGCTGCGTCCTGCGGGCTGTCGGGTGGCGCCCCGGGGCGGGCGGCAAGCGTCCCGTTTTCCAGGAGGGCGGCGAGCTCGTCTTTTGCCCACAGCGCATTGGCCTGGGCATCGGCAGCCGTCTTGCTGCTGCCCCCCTGTTCAAGGAAGGGCAGGACTTCCTCATAGGCACGAAGCAGGTCGCGGGCGAGCGAGGCGGCCGGAGGCGGGGCGGGGCCGGGCTCGAAGCTGTCAAAACCATGGCGCAGGCTCGCCGCCTTGCCGACAAGCACCTCAAGGAGGGAGCTGACTGAATCCTGCCCTGCAAAAGACGAGCGCACCACGAACTCGCCGAACAGCGCCGCGTACCGGGTGCGCGGGGCGCCCGTGTCCTCTTTCCCAAGCACCCCGTTGATGGCCTGCGTGATCATGTCCTTGCGCTCGGCGTCGCCTATGACCCTGAATGCCGGGTCGATTCCCAGCTCAAGGGCGTGGGTCCGGAGCATCCGCGCACACATGCCATGTATTGTGGATATCCACGCCGCATCGACCTTGAGGGCCTGGGCGGTCAGCCCCTCCTGGCGCAGAGTGCTGCGCACCCGCGCTTTGATCTCGGAAGCGGCCTTTTCCGTGAAGGTGATAGCAAGGACCTCGTCGATATCGTCGACCACCCCGCCGGGAAGGAGGGCAGCGGCGATGCGCTGTGTGAGCGTGAAGGTCTTGCCCGACCCGGCACCAGCCGAGATGAGCAAGGGGCCCGCAAGGTGCTCCACGCAGACACGCTGGGCTTCCGTCAGTCCCGCGAGCGCCATCAGGGGCCCACCCTCGACACGCAGGCCCGCACCGGGCAGTAACCGCAGGGGTCGCTTCCCCGGGGCGCAGGCGCGATGTCTCCGACTGCTAGACGCTCCACCGCCGGAACGCAGAGATCCTCGACAGCGTCAAGGAGGGCGGCGAAGGACGGAGCGCCCGCTTCCTGCACGCTGCATGCCCGCGCGTCGATGCCGGGAAGCTCGGCAGGATCTAAGACCCTGCTGTCTATGGCCCCGGCGACCCCACCACGGCCATAGGAGACGTAGAGGGCCCCGACAACTTCAAGGCCGAGCAGCTTTTGCACCGCCTGCGCATAGATGAGCGCTTGGACCTTGTAGGGCAGGGCCACGCAAGGCACCTCCCCCGCAGACGCAGGGCCGGGTGTAGGAGCAGGTTCCAGGCCGGACGCAGGCCCGCCCGCACTGGAAAGGGCGTAGTCCGAAACGAGCGAGCCTTTGTAATCGACAACCACCGCCTGCCCCTTCCCGTTCACGTCGATACGGTCGATGCTGCCTGTGAGCCGACTTCCGGCATAGCAAAACACCGGGTCGGCACCGAAGGCCTCTTCAAAGAAGCGTGGGGCGAATCCGGGCAGGAAGGCGGCCTCGCGCTCAAGATGGGCGAGCAGCTGCCTCTTGAGGGACACCACCTCCGCCTTCTCAAGCTCTGAGAGAGGGACAAGGGGGTTGTCACGGGGCTCCAAGCCCGACTGGGCCTCAAGGCAGGTGTCGAAGGCGAGCGTGAGCGTCGCCTGGGCCGCCTTGATGTTTTCGCCCTCAACCCGGGTAAAACCCTGACTTTGGAAATCCTGATAGAAGGCCTTGAGGACAGCGTGCGCGAAACTCCCCTTCTCAAGCGCGCCGAAGCCGGCGTCAAGCCCCTTGACACGTAGCCGCCGCTGGGCGAACCACTTGTAGGGGCATTCAAGGTAGCTCTCTATCGCCGAGGGGGAAAGCCTCAAGAGGGCGCCTACGCCTGCGCCTACGTCCATGCCTGCACCTACGTCCGCGCCTGCGTCCGCGCCTACGCCTGCGCTTGCGTCCGCACCTGCACCTGTACCTGCGTCCGCAGCCGAAAGCGGCAGCGTAATGAACCCCCGGGCGGCGGCGCTGATGCTGCCCTGCACGGGAAGCTCTTCATCTGCCCCCTGCGCCTGGACGTCGTCGTCCACCGCAAGGTTCTCGTAGAGCCGGTCTTCTCCGAGGCTCTGAGCATGAGGGAGCAGCACTTCCGGAAGTCCTGTCCGCTTGTCGATGCCCTCAAGAGAGGCCAGGTCGTTGCGGTAGCAGTCGACCAGTTCCTCGAACATGACTGCGGGATAGGCCGCCTCGGCGTCGACCGTGTTGAGCACCCTCTCGCACACCAGGCGCCTTATCGGGGTGCCGAGCACGCGGAAGAAACGCCGCCGCATCCGGGCCAGGGCGTCGTCCGTCGTATCGATCCCCAGCTTCTCGAAGAGCAGCGTCTTTGCGTCGGCCGCGTCACGCACCGGGTAGGAGAAGGTCTCCAAGTCGCAGATCACGAGCGTATCGCATGAGCATGCCTCCTGCAGGGAGGCCTCGTCCAAAGACATGATGTCGACCACGGCCGCCGCAGCGCCGCCGGGCACACCGTCGCCGACTGAGGCCGCATGGCTGCCGCCGGGCGCACCGTCGCCGCCAGACGCACCCGAAAGCGGGGGTACGACCTGCATTCCGCAGGAAACCGGCCTGTCCGCAAGCAGCAGCACGGCATCCCCGAAAGCAAGCGACACCGCTTCAGCCGCCTCGAAGAAGCGCCGCGCCAGGGCAAGCGCCGCAAGCTGCTCGCTGCGATAGGCGTCGTCGGCGAAGGACTCCTGCCGCAGCGTAAACTCAAAGACGTCAAAGGCAGCGGCAAGGTTGCCTCCGGCAAGGGCCGCCACCAGCTGCCCTGCCTGGTCGCTGGCCTTTGAGAGATCGTCCAGGCAGCGCCTCTTGTCAGCCGTGCGGTCCCGCCGCCAGGCCGCGTCAAAGCTGTAGCCCCGGTGCAGGGACAGGCCCGAGAAAGGGCTCAGGACGAAGTCGCTCATCAGGAAGGTCGTGTAGCGCGGCTCGTGCACGAATCGCAAAAGGGCCAAGAAGGCCTTCCCGAAGGCCGTTGTGGAGAAGGGTTTTTGGGCCGAGGCCCTTACCGCGATGCCGCGCGGCAGCAGGTAGGCCGCCAGGCCCCGAAAGAGGGCCGCCGGGTCGTATGCGCTCACGATGAAGTGGGGCGCGTCCTGTCCCGCAGGGGTGCCTCGGCCGCCCGCGCGCGCCGCCTCAACGCGCGCCGCCTCAACGCGCTCGGCGATAGCCTGCCCCACCAGCCGTGCAGCAGCATAGCGCCCGGCCGGGAAAAGGAAGCCGACCGCCCCTGTCGGCTCCACCGGGTCGGCGGGGTCGGGGTCGAAGATGCACTGTTGGAGGTCGACCAGCTCCTTGGAGCGGCCCTCTGCCTTCACCGAGAGGTTCGCGGTGTCCTCGATCACCTGCACCGAGGCCTTCCGCGCCAGCCTCTCGATGAAGTGCTCCTCCGTGTAGGTAAAGCGGTCGAAGCCCTCGAAAATGAAGGGGGGAAAGCCCTTGCTCGACGCCAAGACGAGGTCCATCGCCTGCGCCGGCTCGCACAGTCGACCTCCCTGCAGGGCGTGTGCGTAGTGCTGGAAGACGAGGCATACCTCTTCCTCGGCCTCGGTGAGCAGGGGCCTCACAGCGTTGACGAGCCGCTGGTCGGAAAGGGGCGTGAAGGCCTCGTGGGCCATGGACGCGAGCAGCCTGACCGTCCCCGGGGTCAGGCCGAGGCGGGTGACCTCCCCTTGGCCGACAAGCTCGGCCATCACCCTGTAAAGCAGGAGTTCCCGCTGGAGGGGGGACACGATTGCGCGCCCGTCCCCCAAAAGGGCCCAGCGCCCTTCAACCCACGAGGCGAGCGTCGTGACGGTCAGCCCGAAGAGGAAGGGCCCCCGGGCCAGGTATTTCTGGTAGCCGACGGCGTGGCGGTAGCTCGGCACGACCAGCACCGCTGCGTCGGCGGCCTCGCCAAGCCCCTTGAGCAGCGCCTCGACCTGCAGGCGGCTGCGTTGGGGGTTCGCAGCTCTGTAGGTGTTTTTTGCCACAGGCCTAATAGACGTGGAAATCCCCCTTGGCCGTCAGGCAGATGGGGCACGCGTCGACGTCCTCGCCCTTGTGGATATACCCGCAGACCGGGCACAGGTAGAACTTGTCGTCATCCGGCGTGTCGATGGTGTTGTAGGCGTCCAGGTAGCGCTCGGCATGGTAGGCCTCGGCGAGCTTTGCGCGCGTGAACACCTTTACCGCCTCGGTGTCGCCCTCGCGCTGGGCCGCCTCGATGAACGCCGGGTACATGTCGGAGGTCTCGTATATCTCGCCGTTCGCCCCGAAGATCAGGTTGATGTCGCTCTCGTGCGTATCGACCTTGGGCGGCTCGGGCCTCTTGGTGTCCGGCTCGATCTTCACCGCAAGGGCGTACTCGAACTCAATGTGGATCTTTTCGGCATCGGCCGTGCAGTCGAAGAGGCGGGCAAGCTGGTGGAAGCCCTCCTGCTCGGCCACGCGGGCATAGGCGCTGTACTTCGTGGTCGCCCCGGTCTCGCCGGCAATGGCGGCAACAAGGTTCTCATAGGTGCTGCCGACGACGGTCGTTGAGCCGGGCACCACGTTGAAGTTGCTGGCAGTCTCGGCAGTGGGCACGCTCGTTGGCGACGTGGCGCCGCTCGACGAGGCTTGCGGGGTGTTGTCCTTCGCCTCGCTGTCCGTACAGGCACCCAGGATTCCCGTGATTGAGAGGGCTGCCGCCCCCACAGCGGCGTTCCTGACAAAACCGCGCCGCGTAACCGGTGTCGACACGGGATGCGGGGTGGCCTTGGATTGGATGCCTTCTTCGGGGGAAATCCCTTTTCTTTTCGTTGTGTCCATATGATTCCTCCTCTTTCTATCGTTTTCGATATCGGATATTCGCTTTGCTCTGATATCCACCTTGTTCTCATCAGGGTGATTATACCGCAAGCAGGCCGCAATTCACGCCGTGGAGAAAATATGGCCTTGCATTAGGGGGCCTGCTATGCAAGAATGTTCCTTGCTTTTTCCCCGCCCTTTGTGTGGCCGGTGGGGAGCATGTGACCTGTCCCCATCGTCCAGCGGTTAGGATACGGCCCTTTCAAGGCTGAGACACGGGTTCGATTCCCGTTGGGGGCACCAACCTTATTACGCTGATTTACAATCAGCGTAACTGCTCGACGCTGCGGCTTCCCGTGGCACCCAATCTTGCCCCTTTTACGCTTTCCTTCGCGTACCTCAAGTACGCTCAGCCGCGCAACGGGGCAATCTCGGGTGCCACAGAAACCCTCGCTGACTTTAGTGGACCGGGGAGTCGGAGGGAGGGGAACTCCTGCCACCAGCTTACTATTTGTTTCCGTTGGGCGGAAGGCCGCTGGAAAAACCCTGGGGGGAGGGTATCGTTCACCTTGTTTACAGCAGAAGCGCTCCGAGGGAACTGTTGAGGGAGCCGAGGATGCGCACTACAGGGGATGTGGAATTCCTATTCTGGAGGGGTTGTGCCTGTTTTCAGAAAAGGAAGGGGCTCGATGAGGATTGCCGTTGCAAGCGAAGGACTCGAAGTGTCGTCGTACTTCGAGAGCTGCACCAACTACAGCTGCTTTACCGTCGAGAACGGCACCATCGTCGATTCCCGGAACCTTTCCCGAAACGCCCTCCAGAACAAGGAGCCGGGGAAGGTGCTCTTCGAGCTGGGAATGGACACGGTTATTGTCGGGTGTATCAGCGAAGGGTCGCTGGCGGGGCTCACCGGCTGCGGGCTCACCGTCTTCGCGGGCGCGATGGGCAATGCCCAGGAGTCGGTCAAGGCCTATATCACGAACACCTTCATCGCCTGCGACGAGTCCTGTGACGAATACCTGGAAAGCACTCAGTCCCCCGAAGCGGCTGCTTCCGGGGACTGAGTTTTTATCGAGGGCTTCCCGGGGGCTTTCCGGGGGCTTCCCAGAAACTACTCGGGGGCTTTTCAGCCTGTCCTATGCCGTGAGCGCCTTTTCCGTAAGCGCCTTTTTCGCGACCTCGGACACTGCCGTGAAGGCGGCCGGGTCGTTCACGGCCATGTCGGCGAGCACCTTGCGGTCGAGCTGGACGCCGGCCTTCTTCAACCCGTTCATGAAGACGGAATAGGAAAGGCCGTTGATGCGGGCAGCCGCGTTGATGCGGGTGATCCAGAGGCGGCGGATCTCGCGCTTCTTGTTGCGGCGGTCGCGGTACATGTACTGGAGCGAGTGCTGCACCTGCTCCTTCGCGGCGCGGTAGGAGCGGGACTTCGCACCGTAGTAGCCCTTCGCGCGGCCGAGGACGACGCGGCGCTTCTTATGGGCGGATATTGCACGTTTTACACGAGGCATGGCTCACCCCTCCTTACTCTAGCGAAGTCCCAGGTTGCGGGCGACGGTCTTCTGATCGCCGGTTGCAACCTCGGTCTCGTGGCGGAAATTACGCTTGCGCTTCGGGCTTTTCTTGGTCAAGATATGGCTCTTGTAGGCCTTCGAGCGCATGATTTTGCCGGAACCGGTGACGCGGAATCGTTTTGCGGTCCCGCGGTGGGTTTTCATCTTTGGCATTACTCTTCACTTCCTTCTTCCTCGTGCGCCAAGTCCTCCAAGGGGGTCTCGGCCTCTTCCTGCCTCTCGGCAGCCTTCTTCTTCTTCGCCGCGTTGGGCAGGGGCGCTATCAGCATGTGCATGTTGCGCCCTTCCATCTTCGGCTGCACCTCGATGATCGCGGAGTCCTTCAAGTCCTCCGCCAGGCGCTCCAGGATGCTCAAGCCCTGCTCGGGGTGCGCCATTTCGCGGCCGCGGAACATGATGGTGATCTTCACCTTGCTGCCCGCGTCCAGGAAGCGCATGATGTGCTTCTTCTTGGTCGTGTAGTCGCCCACGTCTATCTTGGGCCGGAACTTCATTTCCTTGGTCTCGATCTTGCTCTGGTTCTTGCGAGCCTGCTTTGCCTTGATGGCCTGGTCGTACTTGAATTTCCCATAGTCCATGATACGGCATACGACCGGGTCGGCGTTGGGGGCGATCTCCACCAGGTCATAACCCTCGTCGTCGGCATAGCGCTGGGCCTGCTCGATGGGGACGATGCCCATCTGCGTGCCGTCGTAGCCGATCAGGCGGCATTCCTTGACCGTGATCTCTTCGTTGAGCCGAGGCTCTTGAGCAGCTATCGCGCTCACCTCCTTCTTGGGCGCCGGGCGCCGCTGTCATAAAAAAACCCGCGGCGCTTGGAGCAGGCCTCGGGTTCACAGGAGCAGCGCCGGGCATCCCGGCAGTATCCGCGTGACCCATCAGCAGCTTGGCGCGCCGAACCAGGTGGAGGAACCTTCCTCTCTTGAAAACAGCCTGAGTAGTGTATCACAACTTGCGCGCCCTGCGGAGAAGAATTTTCCGGGGCCGCCGCCGAGGAGCACCGGGGCGCAGCAGCAGCCGGGCCGCAGCAGCAGGAGCCCCGCCGCCGCTTAAAGCCCCAGCGCCTCCTGCGCCATCTCGCGGAGCAGGTACTTCTGTATCTTGTTCGAGGCCGTCATCGGGAAGTCCTCCACAAAGAACACGTGCTTGGGCACCTTGTAGCGTGCCATGTTCTCGATGCCGAAGGCACGCACGTCCTGCTCGGTCATGCCCTCGTGCCCCGGCCGCGTGCGGATGAAGGCGCCTACTATCTCGCCCAGGCGCTCGTCGGGGATACCCACGACCTGCACGTCGAGCACGCCGGGCATCCCCAGGTAGAAGTTCTCCACCTCAAGCGGGTAGACGTTCTCCCCGCCGCGGATTATCATGTCCTTCACGCGCCCGATGATGCGGTAGTAGCCGTCCTCGTCCACCAGGCCCAGGTCCCCCGAATGGAGGTAGCCCTCCTCGTCGATGGCGCGGGCGGTCTCCTCGGGCATCTTGTAGTAGCCCTTCATGACGTTGTAGCCCTTGCAGCACAGCTCCCCCGGCTCGCCCACACCGCAGACGCGCCCGGTCTCGGGGTCGATGACGCGCACGAGCACCGGGTCGTGCTTGCGCCCGATGGTGTTGCACTTGTGGTCGAGGTCGTCGTGTATGGTCGTCTGGGTGAACACCGGGCTCGTCTCGGTGAGGCCGTAGCAGATGGTGAGCTCGCTCGCATGCATCCTGTCGATGACCTCGCGCATCGTTTCCGGCGGGCAGGGGCTCCCCGCCATGATGCCGGTGCGCAGGCAGGTGAGGTCGAAGCGGTCGAAGTCCGGATGGTTGAGCTCGGCGATGAACATGGTCGGCACGCCGTAGAGCGCACTCGCCCGTTCCTTGTGCACCGCCTGGAGCACCAGCCCCGCGTTGAATTCCTCGACGATGACCATGGTCGAGCGGTGGGTCAGGCAGGCCATGACGCCGAGCACGCACCCGAAACAGTGGAAGAAGGGCACCGGCAAACAGACGCGGTCGCGGTCGGTGAGCGCCTGGCCCTCCCCGATGTAGAAGCCGTTGTTCAAGATGTTGCGGTGCGTGAGCATGACGCCCTTGGGAAAGCCGGTCGTCCCGCTCGTGTACTGCATCATCACAACGTCGCTGTTGTCGAACTTCTCCTGCGCCGCACCGAGCATCCCCTCGGGCATATGGTCGCCCAGCAGCAGCAGCTCCGGGACGCTGTAGAAGCCCCGGTGCTTCTCCGGCCCCATGTAGATGAGGTTCCTCAGAACGGGGAATTCCTCAGACACCAGGTGCCCCCGCTGATGGACGAGGGATTCGGGGGCGAGCTCCCGGATGATCTTCAGGTAGTCGACGTCGCGGTAGGCGTCGATGACGCACAGCGCCTTCATGTCCGACTGCTTGAGCACGTAGGCGAGCTCGTGGCTCTTGTAGACGGGGTTCACCGTGACCATAACGACCCCGATCTTCGCGGTCGCGTACATGAAGGTCAGCCAGTCGGGGATGTTGCGTGCCCACACGCCCAGATGGTCGCCCGGCTTCATCCCGATGGCCAAAAGGCCCCGGGCCAGGCTGTCGGTGCGCTCGTCGAAGTCGCGGTAGCTCCACCGGAGCGCCCGGTCGGGATAGACGACGAACTCGTGGTCGGGGTCGCGTGCCACCTGCTCCTTGAAGTAGGCGCCGATGGTGCTCTCGGAATGGAGTATGTAGTCGGGGGAGCCCGGCTCCCCCCGGTATTCGTGTCCGGTCATGGCCCGCTCCTAGAGGGGCGTGTAGACGACGGCGAGGAACTTCGCGCCCTGCCCCTCGTGGGCACGCACCTGGTGGGGGACGATGGAGTCGTAGTAAAGGCTCTCGCCGGAGCTCAGCACGTACACCTCTTTGCCGTAGGCGACCTCGACCGAGCCCTCCATGCCGTAGAGGAATTCCTCGCCCTCGTGCTGGGAAAGCTCGTGGTCGCTCTCGCCCGTCGGCGATATGGTGATGATGAAGGGGTCCATGTGGCGCGAGGCCCGCCCTTCGGCCAGGCTGAAGAACCGCAGGTCGCCCGCGTCTGAAACCGTCTCAAGGCTGTGCATGCGGGTCGCCTCGGCGATGTCGTCGGCTTTCAGGTGCACCGGGCCGAGCGCGGTGTCGTCGTCCATCAGGGTGCCGAGGCGCACGCCCAGGGCGCGGGTTATCTTGATCAGCGGAGCAAGCGAGGGCGCCATCTGCCCGGCCTCAAGGCCTTCGATCACCGACAGGTCGCAGTCGCAGCGCTCGGCAAGCTCGGCCTGGGTAAGCTCCCGGGACTCCCGAAGGGTCGTGATCTTGGTTCCTAGTGCAGTCGGTGCGGTCATGGCTCGCTCCTTTCTTTGGTCCTGGGCCGTCTGGCTGGCGGCAACGTGGGCCGCCGGGCTGGCGGCGGCTTGGCCGCCGCCCCACGGCAGCGGGGGGCGGTCTTCCTTGGGTGGCACGGCTTCCCATTGTAGCGCAAGACCCCGGACACGTCCCGGGAAAATCCACAAAAGAGGGCCCTGTGGCAGACATGTGACAGGTCGCGTGGCAAGCCCCGTGGCAAACGGCAAGCGGCGTGACAAGCCCTGCGACAAGCGACCCGGAAGGTGTATACTGGATAAGGCCTGCTGCTGGGCGCGGCCTGCCGAGGCCCGTCGGAACCTACGCGCGGGCTGCCGGACGCATGTCGGGCACATGCCAGACGCATACCGAGCACAGAGGAAGGAACAGACATGGATCTGACGAACCCCCTGGACCAAGAAGAGCTTGAGCGGGCGAACAACCTCATCCGGATCGAGGTCGTATTCGCCTACCTCTTCGCGGGCGTGCTTGCCATGGTCTCGGTCCTCCTTCTCACCGGGGTCCTCGTGGAAGACACCCTGTCCGCGAGAAGCACCGCCCTTTTTGGGAACGTCGCCTCCCTGATTTTCGCAGGCATGATACTGTCGCGGACGAAGACCCGCGTGATGGCAGTCCTCCTGTTCCTCGGGATGCTCATCGCAAGCGCCGTCCTCCTGTCCCTGCTCCCGCGCCTGGGGCTTGCCTGCCTTAGCCTGACAATCGGCGCGGCAGCGGGGGTTGTAGGGGCCTTCAAATACCAAAAAATCATGGGTGAGGCGCAGGCAGCCGGGTATGTCCCGGAGGGGCAGGCCCTGGACAGCGCAGGACAGTCGCCGCCCGTCATGCCGGGACCTGCCGGGCAGGTGAGCCCTGCCGCCTACCAGCAGCCCTTCATCAGCAAGCCGCCCTCGAAAAAGACGCGGGAGGAGCTGAACCCCTACCAGCAGCCCTCATATGTCGGCGAGCCGCCGTCTGACCCCGGCCTGGACGCGGACCGGGGCTTTAACCTGGGTCCCGACCTGGGCGCGGATGCGGGCTTCAACCTGGGTCCTGACCTGGGCACGGACACGGGCGCAGGCCCGAGCCCCGTAGTCGCCCACGAGCGGCCCGCCTCCTACCCGCAGCGGCCCGCCTCCTACCCGCAGCAGCCGGGCTCCCTCCAGCAGCTGGGCAACCCGTACAGGAAGGGCCTCCACGTGCCGTCGATAGTGCTCGGCGTCTTCGCCATCACGACGTCGTGGTTCGTCGGCCTGCCCAGCATCCCCACAGGCATCCTCGGCGTGATACTCGCCCTGCGCAAAAAGGCGCGGGCGACGTACAACACGACGCCCGGGCTCGTCCTCAGCCTCATCGGCCTGCTTCTCGGGGTTGCGGTGTTCGTCCTCATAATGTTCTTCACGGAGCTAGAGTAACCGCTCCCGCAGCCCAGAGGGGCTAGCTCATGGTGCTGTTGATCTTCTCTACGTTGAGGCTGCGGGCGGCGGCGTCGAATATCTCTTTGTAGGTGCCGCCCTGGCGATAGGCGTCCTCGTGGGTGCCGTGCTCCACCACGCGGCCCTCCTTCATGACATAGATCATGTCGGCGTCGACGTACTGGGAGATGCTGTGCGAGACCATGACCACCGTCCGGTCCTTCTTGATGGCGTCCAGGCTGTTCTTGATCTGCTCGGTCGCGATGGCGTCCAGGCTCGCCGTCGGCTCGTCGAGGAAGATGACAGGCGGCTTCTTCAGGAAGAGCCGCGCGATGGCGATGCGCTGCTGCTGCCCGCCCGACAAAGCGAGCGCGGAGGACTCGTAGCCCCCGGGGCGCTTCATGACCTCGTCGTGGATATAGGCCTGCTTGGCGGCGGCGACCATTTCCTCATGCGTGGCGCCGGGTTTGCCGTAGAGTATGTTGTCGGCCACCGTCCCGGTGAAGATGTGGTTCTTCTGCAGCACGAGCCCGACGTTGTCCCTTAAATAGCGCGTGTCGTAGTCGCGCAGGGGCACGCCGTCGAGCAGTATCTCGCCCAGGTCCGGCTCGTAGAACTTGTCGAGCAGGTTGACGACCGTGCTCTTGCCCGCACCCGAGAGCCCCACGAGCGCCGTTATCTTGTTCGGGAGGATGGCCATGTCCACGCCGAAGAGGGCCTGCGTGCCGTTCGGGTAGGTGAACTCGACGCCGCGCAGCTCGAACTTCCCCTCTATCCTCGCGGGGCGGTAGGTGCCCGACTGCTCCACCTGGTCGTCGGCGTCCATGACGTCGAAGAAACCCTCGGCGTATATCAGGGCGTCGTTGACCTCGCCGTAGATGCGGTGCAGCTGCCGGATGGGGGCGGTGACGTTGTTGAACAGCATGATGTGGAGCATGATGGCCCCTATCTGCATCTGCCCTGTCAGCACCAGGTAGGCCGTGAGGATGATGATGGCGACCACGCCCATCTGCTCGATGAAGGTCTTGAGGCCGTCGTACTTGAAGTTCGTCGAGCGGGTCTTGAGCTGCGTGTCGGTGAGGGCTGTCTGGAGGTCGGACTGCTTCTTCGCCTCGATGTCCTCGCGGTTGAAGGACTTGATGACGTTTATCGACTCAAGGATGTTGATTATCCCGCCCGAGCGGGTCTCGCGGAAGCGGCGGATCTCGCGCCGCCAGCCCTTGAGCTTCTTGGCCTGCTGGAGGCTGACGAAGTAATAGACCGGAATGATGGCCGTCGCCACCAGCCCAACGGCCAGGTTCGCGTTCAACATGCCGACGAGCGCCACGATGGCGGCGCCGAAGAGCGGGAATATCTCGATGAAGAAGCTCTGCACCGTGCGCGTCAGGCTCGATATCCCCTGGTCGATGCGGCTTTGCAGCTTGCCGGAGCCGGACTCGTCGTCGTCGAAGTAGGCCAGCCGGTAGGTCAGGACCCGCTCTATCACCTGCTGGGCGAGGTCCCGCGACACCACTATCCTGATACGCTCCCCCAAAGACTTCTGCCCGAAGGTGACCAGGATGCTCAGCACCTCCTTGCCCAAGAGGACGGCGGTGATGACCGCGATGATGGACAGGCCGTCGGCAAGCGGCCTTTGCTGCTCTAGGAGCGCGGCGATGCTGTTGACCGTGTACTGCAGGACGTAAGCGTTGACCTGCGCCGCCAGCGACCCGATAAAGGTCAGGGTCAGGGCGCCGGCGACCAGCCACTTATAGGGCCGGACGTAGGGCAGGATGCTCTTGAAGAGCTGAACCAGCGTCATGGCATTCCCCTTGTGCCCCCGCCCGGGTTTTTGCGGGCGCTACTTTCTCTCGGCCACGGTGACGTCGGCGTTGTCGGCGAGCCACTTGCTCGCTTTCAGGCGGGATGCCGCCTCGCGTATGACGAAACCACAGCCGGCCTTCTCCATCTGGTCCCGCACCGCCTGGGGCTGCTGCTGCGCGTTCATCGACCTGCAGGCCGCAAGTATGTCCTCATCGGTCAGGGTCATCTTCTCGTGGCGGAACACCGCGTCGAGCGCATAGCCCTCGACGAGGTTTTGCCGGGTCTGCATCATCACCATCATGCTGAACTGCTGCTCGCCGCCGTTTTGTGCGACGAACTGCTCGAACTTGATGTTTTGCTGCTGCAGCTGTGAGCGCAGGTTGTTCATCAGGTTGTCACGCATGGCCTCGTAGACGGGGTCGGCTATCTTCCCCTCGAAGCGCTTCGCGGCCTCGGAGGCGGCAGACTGGCGCTTGAGGGTCTCGTACTCTTCCTGGTGCGCCGCCGTGAGCTGGCCGCGTATCGCCTCTTTGAGTGATTCAACGCTGTCGAAGGTGGGCATGTTCTGCTTCACCCAGGCGTCGGTCAGCGCCGGGATGACGCGCTTTTGCATCTCCTTGACCGTGACCGTGCACTGGATGGTCTCTTCTATCTCGTTGCCTTTGTCGTCGATACCGGGGCCGGTGAAGTCGAAGGTCTTCGTCTCCCCTATCTCCATGCCGACGATCTCCTTGTCGAAGCTGTCGGGCATGAAGCCGGCGCCGGTCGTGTAGGTGCGTCCCTCGGTGGTGAGCCCCGAGAGCGGCTTGCCGTTCTGCGAGGCCTCGATGGACAGCAGCACGTGGTCGCCGTCCTGGACGGGGCGGGGGTCGTCGGCCCGGTACTCGGCGTAGGTGTCCGCCATCTGCGCAAGCTGGTTTTCCACCTCACGCTCGTCGATGCCGAAGGGAGGCATCGTAAAGGCCACCTTCTCATAGGACGTCAGCTCGTAGTGCGGCTTGGGCTCGACGTCGAGGGTGAAGCGGTATTCCGCGCCGCGCTTGAGTGCGGAGGCCGGCACCGCCTTGGGCGGGAATGCCGGGACGATGTCCTTCTTGTCCAGCGCGAAGGGCGTGAGGTATTCGGCCGCCTGGGCCCCGACGACCGAGTCGAGGTCCTTTATCCCCATGACCTCTTCGGCCACCTGGTCGATCGTCTTTTCCGGCTGGGGCCGGAGGTTCATCTGCTGCGCGAAGGCGACCTGCGCCGCGTTGAAGGCCTGCTCGACCTCGGCGACGGTCGCGGTCGCCTCAAGGTGCAGCTTGCCGTCCTCGAGTTTTTTCTGCGTTACTTTCATCCCTGTTCTCTCCTTTATTTGAAACCTTGAAACCCTTGTCGAAGGCTCTGCCTCAATGAGGGGGCCCCGGGGCGTCCCCGCCAGTGGGCCTGCCGCGGGTCCGTCACAGGTCGGCCAGTGACCCGGGGCGTCCTCGCCAGTGGGCCTGCCGCGTGCCGGCCGCCTTGTATAAGCCTTGAAGCATTGTAGCGTACTCGTTGGGCTTTTTCGTTCGGGGATTGGCTGAATCGGGCCTTTTCCCTTTTTTTCGCACAGCGCGATAAGGTACAATCTGCGCATGGGAAATGACGCGGAAACCACCGGGGGGAGCCTCGTCGGCATAGACGCCGGCTCGAAGACCATCAAGGTCGTCGTCCTTGACGAGGAAGGCGCTCTGCGCTATTCCGTCTACCGACGCCACCGCGCCAACATCCGCGAGACCACCCTGGAGATACTGCACGACCTCGTCTGGCGCTACGGAGACATCGAGGGCACGGTGGCCGTCACCGGCTCGGCCGGCATCGAGCTGTCGGAAATGCTCGGCCTGCCCTTCGTCCAGGAGGTCGTCGCCACCACCCACATGGTGCAGACGGCCATCCCCGATGCCGACGCCCTCATCGAGCTCGGCGGCGAGGACGCCAAGATCGTATATCTGAGCGGCGGGCTCGAACAGCGCATGAACGCCAGCTGCGCGGGCGGGACCGGCGGCTTCATCGACACCATCGCCTTCATGCTCGGCATCCGGACACAGGCCATAAGCTCGCTTGCCATGGGGTCGAGCCGCATATACCCGATAGCGTCCCGCTGCGCCGTGTTCGCCCAGACCGATGTGAGGCCCCTGCTGTATTCCGGGGCGAAGAAGGCCGACATCGCCGCGAGCGCCCTTGAGGCCGTCGTCAAACAGACGATCTCCGGGCTTGCCTGCGGGCGGCCGGTGAGCGGCAAGGCCGTCTTTCTGGGCGGGCCGCTGGAGCACATCCCCGACCTCGTGATACGCTTCAGGCGGGCCCTCGGCCTGACCCACAAGACCGGCATCAAGCCGCATGACGCCCACCTGTTCACCGCGATGGGCACCGCGCTTTTAGGCCCGCGGCTGCTGGGGCAGCGCGAAGGGCCTCGGTGCTTCTCCCTGGCCGACCTCGAAGGGCGGCTTGCCGAGGCGCCGCCTGTGCAAAACCAGCTGCCGACCCTTCCGCCGCTCTTTTCAGACGATGCCGAGCGGGCGGCCTTCAAGGAGCGCCACCGGGCGCACACGACACCGCGCAAGCCCCTGTCGGAATGCGAGGGGCCCCTGTACCTCGGCATCGACGCCGGCTCCACGACCGTGAAGCTCGCCGTGGTGGACGGGGACGAGACGCTGGTCTATTCCGACTACCAGCCCACGCAGGGCGACGCGCTCAAGGCCACGGGCGAGATGCTGGGACGGCTCTACCGCGCGCTGCCCCATGTGCACACCGGCCACAGCTTTGCCTGGATAGCCCACGCGACGGCGACAGGCTATGGCGAAGACCTGCTCCAGGCCGCCTTCGGCATCGACTCGGGAATGGTCGAGACCGTCGCCCATTTGAGGGCGGCCCGGCACCTCTACCCCGCAACCGACTTCATCCTCGACATCGGCGGGCAGGACATGAAGGCGCTCTGGATACGGGACGGCCGCATCGCCAACGCCGTGCTGAACGAGGCCTGCTCGTCGGGATGCGGATCCTTCATCGAGGGCACGGCCTATTCGCTGCGGCTCAGCCCCTACACCTTCGCCGACCTGGCACTTTGTGCGACGGCGCCCATCGACCTCGGGATGAAGTGCACGGTGTTCATGACCTCGCGCGTGCGCCATGCCCAAAAGATCGGCATCCCCTATGCGGACATCGCCGCCGGGCTCGCCTACTCGGTCGTGAAGAACGCGCTTTTCAAGATAATCGGCATGAACAACATCGACGAGCTCGGAAAGAACGTGGTCGTCCAGGGCGGGGCCTTCATGTCCGATGCCGTCTTGCGGGCCTTCGAGCTGATCTCGGGGGTGTCGGTCATCCGGCCCGACATCGCGCATATCATGGGCGCCTACGGGGCGGCGCTCACCGCCGCGGCGCGGGCGCGGGAGGGCGATGCCGCGGCTGCGGGGGCGGCTGCGGGCGGCGGGACGGCTGCGGGCTGCGGGGCGGTGAGCACGCTTGTCGGGCCTGAGGGGCTTGCGGCGCTCAAACCGGTCAAGCGTGTGCAGCGATGCCCGGGATGCACCAACGCCTGCCTCCTTGCCGTCATGGAGTTCGAGGGCGGGGCGGGCGCGGAGGCTGCGGGCGGGGCGGAGGTTGCGGAGGCTGCGGGGACGGGCGCAGGCGGCGCAGCGGGCGCGGGCAGGCGGAGGCGTTCTGTGAGCGGGAACCGCTGCCCGCGGGCCTTCTCCTTCCTCGAACCGGGCGGGCGCGGCACGGACAGGGGGCGGCCCGGGCGGCCTCCGAACCTCTATGGGCTCGAACAGAAGCTCCTTGCCCGCTATGCACGGCAGACCGCACCCGCCAAAGGCGCGAACGCGGAGGTATACGTCGGCATCCCCCCGGCGCTCAACCTCTATGAAAGCCTCCCCTTCTGGCACACCCTGCTCACCCGGCTCGGGCTTTCCGTCGTGCTCCCCGCCTCGGCCCGCAGGGAGGGCCCTGGGGGGTATGCCGGTGCCCCGGCCCGCGAAAGGGTCCCCGGCCCGCCGGTCGCCTCCGCATATGGCTCGGGGCTTGAGACCGTCCCGTCGGAAAGCGTCTGCTTCCCGGCAAAGACGGTGCACCTCCAGGTCGCAGAACTGATTGCCGCCGACGTCGACGCCGTATTCATGCCGCTGTTCGCGCGCGGCTCGCGCTGTCCGGTATCGAGCGGCTATGCATCGGTGCTGGCAGGGAACATCCCGCCGATCGCCTCGGGCGAGGTCGCCCTCGTCTCCCCTGTCCTTAATGCCGTCCGCCCGGAGAAGATCGGCAGGAGTGCCCATGACAAGGCGGCGCTGCTTGCTGCCCTGGGCGGCCTGCCCGGTTTGAAGGCCCCGTGGAGCGACGAGGCCTTCGAGGGGGCTTTTGCCGAAGCGCTTGAGGAACAGTCCCGCTTCCAGGCCACCCTCAACCGTGCGCGCACCCACGCCTTCACCTGGATGAAGGCCCAAGGGAGGCGTGGCATCGTGCTCGCAGGTCGGCCCTACCACGTTGACGCGGCGCTTTGCCACGGTATCGACACCCTCCTTGTCGAGCTGGGCTTTGCCGTCCTCTCGCCGACCGTGTTGAGGCCCCTCGGGGGGAAGGGGGCGGCCGGCGGCCTTCCCGGCAGCGATTGGAGGCCGGCCTTGCCGCTCACCCGCCTCGCGGACTTCGTGGGCATCCGGCCCGACCTCGACCTCGTGTGCCTCTATTCCTTCGGCTGCGGATTCGACGCCTTGAGCCTTGAACCTGCACGCGCGGCCCTCGAAGCCGCCGGCAAGGCCTTCACCGCCTTCAAGGTAGACGACATCGTCGACCTGGCCCACATTCGCATCCGCCTTCGGACGCTCGCCGAGACCATCGAGGAACACAGCAGGGACGCCGCCCGCCCGGAGCCGTGTGACAGGCCGTGTGACAAGGGGCCGTATAAGGTGTCACGTGTGACACCTTATACGGCCCCTTGTCACACGGCACACCCTGAGACGCTGCGCCTTGGGGAGCTGCAGCCCGAAGACGTCGAGCGGGCGCGGGCATCCGTCAACCACGACATCTGCTTCACCGTGTCGTCCCTGGCTGGCGGGGCGATAAACCTCCTTGAGCGCAACCCTTCCGCCACCTGCCTGAGAGTCCCCCGCGTCTGTCAAGGCTGCCTGCTCGACGGCCTGCCCGGCCTCATCAAAAGCGCACTGGGCTGGGCGCCTGAGATCATCTGGGAAGACGAATGGGCTGGTCAGGGTTCCGACAATGGCACACAGGGGCCGGAAGGGCCGCAGAGGCAGGAAGGACGGCCTGCCCGCCCGCAGGCCGATTCCGCAACCCGCCCGCAGAGGCGGGGGGAGCCGCAAGGGGAAGGGCCGCAGGGGCCGAAAGGATCACAGGGGCAGGACAGGCCACGCATCGGCATCCTCGGAAACGCGCTGCTCTGCTTCGACGGGCACGCCAACCACCATGTCCGGGACCTGATTGCCGAGCTCGGGTGCGAGGCCGTCTTCCCGCCGGAGCAGGCCCTGTTCACCGACGACGTCCGCTACATCAACCAGATCGAGGCTTTCTCGGCGCAGGGGATACACGACATCGTCTACCTCCAGGCCTTCGGCTGCCTCAAGGGCCACATCGAGTCCCGCGGTGCCCTGCGCGACCTCCAGAAGCGCTTTCCCAGCCTGCGCCTGACCATCGTCGACTTCGACCACGACATCTCCGCGCTCAATCAGGAAAACCGCATCCGCCTCGCGCTAGCCGCCGCAGGCGTGGGGGAGGGGGGGAGGGGGAGCGCGCGGTTTTCGCGAACACTGCGTGGGTCTTCAGTCAGCTGAAATATTGATAAGGTTTTATGGGATAAGCCAGTCCAGGCACAGGAGCCACTGAGCGGCCCAAGACTTACCCTTAATGTTCCATTGAATAATTAAAATGATGAGAAATGGGATTTTCAATGGACATTCCCTTTCTCCTATCCCCTTCTCAATTCTCCTTTCCGCTCGTTTTGTCTGTTTTCGTCCTCTTCTCTTGCCTATACACGGTAGTTGTGTTTGGTTGCTCGCTAGCGTACAGCCGGTAGGACAGCGAGAGAGTAAATATACGGTTGTGTTTAAGAAAAGGGGTTTGTACAGCAATATGTATCGGCGCAGAATTGAACACCGAGGGGTTGCATGAATTATTTGAAGTTCGAAGTTTGTGTAAATAGTATAGGGTAATTCAGTACCTACCTGACAGAAGACACAGTCCATCTCCATTACAAAAACCAATCTGTTAATGTTGCATATGGAAATAATCGCCGTTTGTTCTGAGATCCACACAAAACACATAAATAAACTGTCTGGGCAGAACGTATACTGAGGTTAACCCGAATTATATATAAAGATCCAGTCCGTACCGCGCAGTAAACACTCTCCGTCTCGGTTATACAAACCAGTCAGTTAATGCTGTA
>Ga0082212_10001702_pt1 | contig 32374 bp, 23 predicted proteins | sample TergutNt197P3_FD_71548 | JGI IMG/M metagenome (GOLD analysis project Ga0082212, IMG submission 71548) | Neocapritermes taracua P3 segment gut microbial communities from Petit-Saut dam, French Guiana - Nt197 P3 | ecosystem: Host-associated > Arthropoda: Insects > Digestive system > Gut ... | reverse complement strand
GACAGAAACACCGCCGTCGGTCCGTTGACATCCCGGGCCTGCGCCGGGATAATCGCGTCCGCAATCGGTTCGCCCGTCCTTCGGCCGTCCGGCGTCGCCCACGTGCACTCGCCCTGCTGGACATGGTCCGCCGCGCCGTACATTCCCGCTTTGAACACATCGCAGCGCTGGTTCGAGCATTCCGTGCAAAGCTGATAATAGAGGTCTATGACCCACTTCAGCTCCATGTCCGCATACGGGTCGGCGTTGCCGTAATGCGGTGCCTCGGACAGTATCTGCTGACGCAACGGTTCGTAGCCTTCCCAGTTTGCCATTGTGGCGTCGTAAAGCTCGCGGGTCGTGCAGAGTTTTTTGTCGAAGCACATATACTTGATCGTCGTAATGCAGTCGGCGACCGTTGCAAGCCCCGTCGCAGTGCCACCGTACGAATTGTATTTCGCGCCTCCCGCCGAGACGTCCATGCCTTTTTCCATGCAGCCTTCCGTGGATATTGAAAGGTTGGGGAACGGGAAATGCTGGGCCTGCTGGTATTCCGCGTAGTTGTTTATCGAGACGTGCCATTTGAACACATATCTCACAAGCTTCTCGTACGCCGCGCGGACTTCCTCTATGGATTTCATATCGTACAGGAACCCGGAACGCACTTTTTCGGGCGCCTGTTTTCCGTTTATCGGGTTTATTCCATCGTTTATCGCCATGTCAAAAATGACCGACCAATAGATGGTAGCATGCGTCATGCCCATGCCGTTCGGCGCGGGATAATCGTTGCCCGAGCCGACTATTTCCTGGCAGCCGATAAGACTGTAGTCGCGCGCGTCCTCAAGGGTGAAGCCGAGCTCCTTCATTACTCCGGGGACGATGATCTCGTCGTTCTGGAACAGCGGCAGTCCACCGACCATTTTCGACGTCGCAAGCGCGCAGTTCCATATCTCGTCCGGCGTGTCTTTATGCACCCGCAGGGAGATGGTCGGGTCGTGCAGCTTGAGCCTCGCGATCGTTTCGAGCGTCATGTACGTGATCGGGTTTGTCGCGTCCTCCCCCGTTTCGGGGATAAGTCCGCCTATCGTCGTGTGTTGGTACGTGTTCCCGATGCCGGCCGTCTGCGCCATTTTGCCGAAGCCGCCCTCGTAATACGTGTTGAGCTTGAGGAAAAACGCGTCGACAAGCTCCTGGGCTTCGTCTAGGGTTATCGAGCCTTCTTCAAATTCTTTTTTCAAAAACGGCCACGTATACTGGTCAAAACGTCCCATCGACGTCACGCCCGGTCCGTTGTCCACGACAAGGAAGAGCTGGTATAGCAGCGCCATCTGGCACGCTTCCCAAAACGTGCGCGCCGGGTTTTCCGATATCCATTCAAGGCTCGCGGACATCTTTTCGAGTTCCGCTTTCCGCTCCGGGGTCGGCGCCTCTTTCGCTTTCCCCGCCGCCATTTCCGCGTAACGGCGCGTCAGCGTCGTTGCCCCGTCGCACGCGACCGTCGCGGCTTTATAGAAAATATACTTGCGCATGTCGTCGCCCATTATATTTCCTTCGCGCTCGTCCATCCAGTCCTGCGCCTGTTTACGTATCGCCCCGTACCCTTTTTTTATTATGTGCTGGAATCCCGGCGTCAGATGCCCCGGTGGCGTCAACGCGCCCGGACGACCCGGTATTCCGTAGTCGCAGGCGCCGAGCTCGAACAGTTTTTCCGCGTTGTCCGGCAGCCATTTGTCGGGTCCGAACCCCCCGCCCGACCTGCGCATCCCCGCCGCCAACTCACGCAGTTCTTTTAAATCCTCCGGCGAAATCGCCAAACGCAGCTCGAAATGGTCGGGGCTGTGGTACAGTCCGTCCTCTTTCAGCGGCCAGTCCTTTTCGATGTTCGCCATTATCCACATCATGCCGCCGCTTCCGTTGAAATACTTGTTTCCAAGGTTACCGACGAAATAATCGTCATCCTCTATCCTGAGCGGCATTTTGGAAATGACGTAAAGCGATTGCATGGGTTTCTGGATGAGCGGGACTATACCGTCGTACTTTTCGGCCGCTTCCATCTTCAAACGGACTTTGGTCGGATCGGCTCTGATTACCCTGTTGCGGATTCGTTCGCGCATGTTCCATATTCTGTCGGTATATGGTCTGAAATTATACATAAAAGTTACCTCCACTAAACACCAAGCACTAACCCCTGGCTCCTGACCTCCGTCATTGCGGGCTCCGACCCGCAATCTCCCGACCTCTCGCTGCCGGCTTACATCGCTTGTTCTGTACGTGTTATGAAGTCATTCTGTACATCCTCTGACAGTGTTACGAAATATGTCGAGAAGCCCGCTATACGGACTATAAGATCCTTATTGTTGAGCGGATCCTTCTGCGCTTCGTAAAGCTTGTCCGTTCCCACGACGTTGAACTGCACCTGCATACCTCCGAGGCGGAAATACGTCGAGATAAGGTTTTTCAGCTTCATGGCGCCCTCGTCGCCGGCGACCGACGACGGTGTGAAACGGATGTTCAGCTGGTCGCCGTTTGCCAGCTTGAGATGCGGCAGCTTTGCGGCCGAGCGGAGGTATGCTGTGGGGCCGTTCTTGTCGAAGCCCTGACGCGGCGATATCGCGTCCGCTATCGGTTCGCCGTCCTTGCGTCCGTCGGGCGTCGCGCCTATCATTTCCCCGAACCTGATGTGCGCCGTCATGGTGAACGTCCCTCCGCAGTACCGTCCTCGCGGTCCGTACTTTGAACCTATACTGTCGGCGAACACTTCCAGCGCCCACGATGAGAGGTCGTCGACCTCCTCTATGTCGTTGCCGTAGTGCGGGACTTCGTTAATGATTATCTGGCGCAGTTCCTCGTAGCCCTCCCAGTTCGCCTGGAGCGCGTCGTAGAGCGTACGCAGGGAAACCGTCTTATCGTCGAAGCAGAGCTTTTTGATTGCCATGAGGCTATCCCCGGCGTTGGATGTGCCGCAGGCCGTCAGGCCGGTCCGGTTGTATTTCGCGCCGCCTTCGGTGACGTCCTTCCCGGACTCCATGCAGCCTTCCATCATCGCGGACGCCACGATGCACGGGAAATTCTCCGAATACGCAAGCTCGTATATCGACGTGAACGACACGGTCCAGTTCATGCAGTATTCGACCAGCGCCTTATACGCCTCCTTGACCTCGTCAAAGCTCTTGTACTCATAGAGCATTGGAACCTTGACCGCCGTCTTGCCCGTGCGCGGCGACACTCCGCCGTTTATCAGAAGGGTTATCGCCTCCATCATGTTCCATATCGAGTTGCCGCCGTCGTTGCCGGAGGCGGACCATTCATTTCCCGTCCCGCCGGGTTCGACGCATCCGACGATGCTGTAGTCGGCGGCGTCCTCGTGTGTGAAGCCCCACTCCATCATGGACGGGATGACAACGGCGTCGTTGAGAAGCTCGGGCATACCGCCGCAAAGCTTGCTGCATTCTATGCCGAGCCGCCAAATATCCTCCGGCGTCTTGGCGTGTATGCGCAGCGCGACCGTCGGATCCGGAACCTTCATCCTGCCGTATGCCTGGAGCATCAGGCGGGTCACGTCGTTGCAGTCGTCCTCGCCGTCCGCCTTCGAGCCGCCTATCGTCAGGACTATGCCGCCCGTCGCCGTCATGCCCATGTATATCGCCATGAACGCGTTCATGCCGTTCTCATTGAGTTCAATGACCCGCTTGTTGTTGAGCATCATGCCGTGGACGATCATTATGTCGCAGATGCGCAGCAGGAACGCGTCCGTGAGTTCCTGGGCCTCGTCCATCGTGAGCGTGCCTTCCGCCAGTTCCTTTTCAAGCAGGTGCCCGACGTATTTGTCCACGCGGCCCATGGATTGCCCATGCTGCTGGCAGTCCGCGGTCAGAAGAAGCTGATATAAGATGATGACCTGCAGACCTTCCCAATACGTGCGCGCGGGATTGTCCATTATCCATTCCAGCGAGTCCGCCATCTTCAGAAGCTCCGCCTTGCGGACGGGGTCGTTCGTCTTCGCGGCTTTTTCGCGGCATGACTTCGCGTAGTTGTTCGACAACGTGATGGCGGCGTCGCATACGCGTACGACAGAGTGGTAGAACAAGTGTTTTTTCGCCCAGTCGCCGAAGATTTTCCCGTTGTGCGCCTCGATTTTTTCAAGAGCCTGGCGTTTCACCTCGCCGAAGCCGGTGTTGACTGCCTTGCCGAAGTTTGCGACATAATGCCCCTGGATCATGCCGAAGATGTTGAACGTGCCCTCGCGTCCGGGCATGTAGTTCATGACGGGGCCTGTTCCGAAAGCAGGGTAAAAATCTTCCGTCACCGCGCCCGCGAACATTTTGCTGATGCTGACGTCCTTCCAGACGTCATACGCGTCCGCGAGGATGTCGCGCTGCTCGTCGGACATGCGGATAGCGCCCTCGGACTGCCAGGCTTTTTTGAAAGTCGTCTCGTCGATTATGCCGAGTATCCATTCCGGGCTGTTGTCCACATAGACGCCAAGGCTCCGCTCGTCAGGGCCGGGCGTGCCTACGATTATATCGTCGTCAAACACGTTCGCCTCGTGGTTCTGCGCCCAGTACAGCACAGCGCCCGAGCGCTTCAGCAGCGCGTGTTCATTGGGATGTGCCTTGTAATAGTCCGTGTAGAGTTTCGTGCGTTCCGTGTTGATTGTGATGAGCTCGCCCTGCGTGAACGCATCACGTTTTTCGCGCATACGGGCGATTCGATCCGTCACCGGCGCGAATTGAAATGTCTGTGTCATCGTTTTCCCTCCCGAAAACTATTTTTGTGTATATTATACCAATTATTTTCCGTCGATTCAAATGAAATGGCGACTATTTTTGAATAGTCGCCATTCCCGGATCATATGTTCGCTATGTTGTCGAAATAGGGCATTATGTTGAAAGTGCCAAGATCGCGGGCGTACGCCCCCGTGACATTCAGGCGCAGTCCCGTGTGGCCGCAGCCGAAGAAGAACCCTCCGTCGTGCATGATCTGCGGGTTGAAGCATACCAGCCCCTGGCTGCCGTTGCAGTTTTCCTCCACCCACTGGAATAAATAGGCGTCGTCGCGGAGCTTGATGTAGAAGCACGGGCTGCTCCACGTCGCGCCGCCCGAGTTGTCGCTTTGGAAAATAGTCCAGCTATAGCTGTGGGGGGAACTGTAAACGTGGATACTGCTCATGGAATCCGAGTACGCCCACGCATATGACTTGCCGACAAGGTCGGTTGTGAAGTCATGTCGCTTGCTGAACGGAGCGGGCGCGATTCCCTCTCCCGAAGCGACGCCGAAAAGGACCGTCGCGCCAATCTCCCACTCGCTTGTCCAGCTTCCGACGCGGGCATACACGCATGTAGTGAGCCCGTTCGATAAGTCAACCGCGTGTGTCACGCTGGCAAAGTCGGGGTCGCCCGTGAGCATATGCGAGAAGAAATAGATATCCCTCGCCGGCTCGAAACAGACATATTTTTCCTCATGCCAGGTTCCGCCCGGCTCGCGCCACCTCAATGCTTCCTTTGTTGTGAAATCATATTCGTACGCCTGTATCAGCCTGTCGGGGATGTTCTTCGCGGACCACGCATAAGGCGTGCGCACCTGATCGTATGTCAGGCTGAATTTTCTGCCGACAAGGTCATATTTAAACTCCAGCGTGTTTCCGCTTGCCATTATATTCGGCCCGCTGAAATCGAAAATCTGTTGGGTCTTCGCCGCCTCGTGCGCTTCGGCTTTTGTCATGGGTATATCCATGTCCTTCGGGCGGTACGCGTAGCGCGCCCCTTTCCCGCTGAGAGTCGCCATGGGAGGCGATTTATCGCCGTTGAGCGTTATCGTTTCCAGATGCGCCGCGTCGCCGGTTACTGTCAGGGCGGCGTCATGGAAGCAGTATATGAACTCGTCGTCGGCGTCGAATCCGAACCGGAAGCCAACCGCGTCCATGTCAAACATATCCAGGACGTCCAGCCACATCTCGCCGCCAAACTCCACACCCCATCTGGCAAAGATGAACATTTCGTCATTTATGCGGATATAGTCGGAGGGGTATGTCACAGTCAGCGTATCTTCCGGCGGGTTCAGGTCAACGGTCGTCGAACATACGACGGAGGGGAAATACGTGAGAATTTCGTCGCCGCCGTCGAACAGCCAGTGCATGCCGCGCCCCTCAAGGCGGTTCGTCGTCGTATGAAGCTTTTCGGGCGCTTTCTGTCCGGCGTCGTTATATCCAAAATGGTAGTGGCGCTGGACTTCGCGCGGTATGTCGCGTGTGTGCGTCGGTTCGCGGGTCCCCATCAAATCCATTCCAACGGGAACAGTTATCCCGAACCACGTCTCAAATGCCGTCACGAGCTCCGTGTCCATGTCATAAACGATATGCCAGCCCCGGGTTGTTTCGGGGACAAGATGCGTAAACAGCACGACGGAGCCGATGCAATCCGCCGTATATGGGGCATCGTACGACACGCCGTTTTCGGTGAAATTAAGCATCGCTTCGTCGGTGAAGCTATAGTCCAGTTGCTTGGGGGCAAACTCGCCGGCGAGTCTCAGCTTCAGCTCCCTACCCGCGAGGCATTTGCACGGAACTCCGTAAAATTCCGCCCTTGGCGACGCGAGGACCTTGGCATTGACGTCTTCCGTCGTCATACTGTCAAACTTCGTAAAAAACATAATGGTTTCTCCTGACTTTTTTTATTGCAATTATACCACTTTACATGGAGATTTCAACTTTCCACTTGTAAGCGGAATAAAAATGCACTAGAATAAACTGAATTTACCAAAGCGCATGAAACACGGCGGAATGTTCATAAACGGAGCAAAAGACGGTTTTGGTGTACGCCGGGACCGGCTGGACAGGGGGCTTGGCAATGAAGCTGCGCAAACTCTTGAATCTGGTTCTCGCGATATCGATTGTCGCCGGGATTATTCTTTCGCCCGCAATTTTTGCGGAAGCGTCCGGCAACGTGGAAATTGCGAGCGTCGAAGTGACGCAGATATTGGGCAAGGGCATAGACCTCGATAACGGTAAGTATTACTTCATGAATATGTTCGTGGCGGAGAAGCCGACGGCCATCCAGGTGGTGATGACCGGGGATACGCCGGCCGCCTCGGTGACTCTTGACATATTTTACGAAAACTCGCTGCTTACGACCGTCGGCGCGCAGGAGTCGGGCAGCAGTCAAATCCTGACGTTCATTCCGCAAAAGGACTTGGTTGGCTCATGGAAGGCGGGACGGTATAAGTTCACGGCGAACGCAAACGGCTCAAGCAAAACCACGGAGGCGATATTCAACGAGTCGCGCAGGTTTTCGGTGCTGCTGATCGCCGCGTCGGTCAAATACGACGGGGAGATTTTTGACGCGCCGGATTTGGACGCGAACACGGTTCCTCTCAGGGCACAGCCTTTGCCGGTTTCCGAGAGCAAGTTCATAAGGAAATTCCGCAGCGCGAAGCTCAGGCTGGGAACCGGGAACGACGGGTACGACCTGAACAGCCCCGAGGGGCAGATGGGCATTTTGGCGGATATCGAAAAATACCGCGCGACGTCCGCTTCGCAATACGACGTCGTCGTATGCGTCGTGAATGCGCCGCTAACCATTGGCGGTAGATCGTCAGGTGCGTCGACGGCAGGCTACACCGACGCCAGTCACGCCGTGGTAATGACTTTGGACGGATACCCGGACGCTGAGAGCAAGGAAGCGACCCTGCTTCACGAGCTCGGCCATGTCTTTGGCAACGGCGACGAATACATCGGCGGGGATTTTGCGCTCAACGTCAACGGCGCGCCATACGGCATAGAGGGCACCTCGAATGGCAGAAGGGTCACGGGGGACAAGGTATATTTCAAGAATGTCTCCGGAAACGACTACAGCGGCATCATGATCGAGGACGCCCAAAACCCATATAACCCGAAAACGGCGACCGCAATGTACAACCGCACCAGTTTCATGGGGTCGAGCTATAGGCACTGGACAACAAATATGGTTTGGGAGCAGACGTACAGGTTTTTCATACCAAACTACAACAATGTGCTGCCAAAAGTGTACACGGACGGGTCGATCGTGGCAAAACGTCCGAATATCAACGACATGAGCGATATGGAGCTTGACGATCTGAAAGCCTCGTTCAGGCAGATGCTCAACGAGGTAAGGGCGGAAAAGGGGTTGGCGCCCTATCCGAACGACGATATGATGCGCTCGGGTGAAAAACGGCTCCGGGAAGTCGCGGAAGAAGCGCTGTCGAAAAATGATTTCGGCACAATCGATCTTGAGCCGATGCTCAACTCTGTACGGGCGGACACAAAGCATCTCTTTACAATCGCGCAGATGGAATCCAAGCTGACCGAGTTCACGCGGGACTTTACGGAGGAGCATCGGACATTTTTCAGCGAACACCCCTGCGGAAATGCTTGGATAAATGATGACTACATGTTTTTGTCGTTTACAAGGGCGGGAAACGTGACCTACATAATGTGGAGCACGCTTTCGGGGGCATATCCGGCCACGCCCGACGAAGAAGAATTTGAACCTCAGCCGGAAACGGCGCCCATTCCCGAAGTCAATCCTGTTACGGACAAGGCAATAGACCCGAGGGACTTCGCCGACAAATACGGCGACGGAACAAGCCCACCCGCAGGTGGCGGCGATACCAATATTTGGGACGACGGCGGCGGCGAAAATGCGAGTAATTCCGATAATTCCAACAACATCAACAACAACAACAGCAATGAAGGTCCGGCAACAGCGACGACGCCACCCGACGCGGTTTCGACGAACGACGCGCCCAACGCGCCGGACGGTTCCACCGACACTCACGAAACGGAACCGCCTCCCCCGCCCGCCTCGGACTCGTATGCCGATGTGTTCAGGCGTGGCGACCGCCCCGGGTTTTTCTGGGATATGTATGACTACGGATTGAGGAAGGCGATAAGGGACGATTCCGAAACCGCGGCCCAATACTCCCAAATCGACAGAAATGAGTTTGACTTTACAATAGGGTTTTATGCGTGGTACATCGGCGAGTGCTACGGTGTTTCGGCGTCCCCGGCGGATATCGAGACCGCGGTTTCCTGGGGGCAGAACAACGTGGAAAGCGAATACTACGGGGAGCATCTGCCATTTGATTATGTATGCCGGTATTTCGGTTTGTATCCACCGCAGGAACTGAGGCAATCGCACTGGCAGTACGAGTATGGGGTGGAGCCTGAATACGGCAACAATCCCAGGCAGAGCAAGTATGACAGGGACGCGATGACATTCAGGGAAGCGGACTACAGCGGTGACTGGGACGTTTACGACCCGGACGGCGACTGGTGATAGGGAGGTTAGTGGTTTATGAAAAGTTTTAGGTTGAAAAAGTTCATATTCCCGGCACTGGTCGCCCTCGTTCTGCTGCTGCCCGGTATTGCGGCGTCCGCCGCGGAGAGTAAATACTACATGGTCGAGGGCAGGATAGGCAACGCGGACAAGCCCGGTTTTGAGTCGGTAATCACCCGTGTCGGCATTATTGAATACAGCGGGAGCGTAAAAAGCGGCACGGGGCAGGACTACGCGATCGTCGCCGAGGACGACTACGGAAATGTCCTGCACGCGGTCGCGCTGGACGTCGATTTCAAAAGCAGCTCGGACGTGAACGCACCGCAGTCGGCATACTCGGAGTTTGTGGCGCTGATACCCTATGACCGCGATATCGAATGGTTTTCCCTTGTGGATTCGGATAATTTCATGCTTTCCGACGCTAGCCCGTACTGGAACTATATCGACGAAATCAAATATATCAAAGTGGAAGACACCGGCGACGGTTTTTCGGTTGAGTGGGACATTACGCTTTTTGACGAATGGGACGCCGATTATGTCGATTTTGATTTAATAGCCGTTTCGCGGAAAACCGGGGAGAAAAACATGCTAGCGTACAGAACCTCCGAAAAGCGGCTGGACGTTCCCTATGACTGGCTTGAGCCGAACGATACGATTTATTTTTCACTGCGGTGCAACGGGGGGTGGTCGACCCTGTTTGCCGAGTCCAATGAGTACACCACTCCGGAAGGTGTGGAGAAAACGATTACCGAGGACTGGTCCGAAAACGATGGTTACGTTTACTCGTCGGACTATGATCTGAAGTGGTACGACTGGATAGAATGGTATCATTGGATTTTCGCCGCCATCGCGCTTATCGTCGTGGTCGGCACCCCCATCCTGATCGTGCTTTTGGTCAAGCGGAGATGATAAATGCTTACAAAAGAGATTTATGAAAAAGCACGTCGTCGCGCGATCGAGTATCTTGAAAAAGCCGGGATAAAGATCACCGACGAGGAAAAGCGGAGTATCCAGGTCGCCGAATACGCGCTGAACGATATCGAGAATATCGGGCTTGAGCTTGTCGTATATGTGAACACGCACCGCTGCTGCGCAAAAGAGCTCGTACTGTTTCCGGGGCAGACCTGCCCGGAACACAGGCACCCGCCCATAGACGGCGCGCCGGGCAAGGAAGAGACGTTCCGCTGCCGGTGGGGAGAGGTGTACCTGTATGTTCCCGGCGGCAGCGCCGCGGTTCCCAAGGGAGCCGCGCCGGCCGGGTACGAGGAATACTTTACCTGCGCGACGGAAATAACCCTGCGTCCCGGGGAGCAGTATACGATTCCCCCGGACACCCTGCACTGGTTCAGAAGCGGTCCGGAGGGCGCGGTCGTGTCGGAGTTTTCGACGCAAAGCCGCGACGAAGCGGACATTTATACCGACCCGAGGATTTCAGCGTCACAGGCCAGGACGGTGTAATCAGGGATCAGGAGTCAGGGATCAGGGAATTTAGGATTTAGGAATTAGGATTCAGGGGTTAGTGACGAAGGTGAAAGAGCGAGGGATCAGGGGCGAGGGGGCAGGAGTCGGGGTTTCCAGTTTGGAGTGAGGTGGCATTAGTGGGAAAACTTATAGCTCTTGGCGAGGCGCTCATTGATTTTATGCCGCTTGAAACGGGCGTACCGCTCGCCGACGTCACTTCCTTTGAAAAGGCGCCGGGCGGGGCGCCCGCGAACGTAGCCGCGTGCGTCGCAAAGCTTGGCGCGCGCTCCATGGTGATAACCCAACTTGGCGAGGATGGCTTCGGCGATTTCCTCGTCAATACTTTGCGCGCTTCGGGCGTTGACGTCTCGGCGGTGCGGAGGACGGACGCCGCCCCCACGGGTCTCGCTTTTGTCAGCCTTCGCGCGGACGGAGAGCGCGAGTTCCTTTTTTACCGTTCCCCGTCGGCGGATATGCTGCTCGAACCGGACCTGATAAGCGACCTGTGGTTCAAGGGCGGTGATATCCTTCATTTCTGCAGCGTCGCATTGAACGCGGAGCCGATGCGGCGTTCCCACAGGCGGGCGGTCGATCTTGCGCTCGACAGGGGCATTATGCTTTCGTTCGACGTAAACCTCCGCTTTCCGTTGTGGCGGGATCGGGAGGAACTCAGGAAAGCCGTCTTTGACTTTATACCCGGTGTACACCTGCTTAAAACAGGCTGCGACGAGCTCATGTTCCTGACCGGCGCCGGGCACGACGAAAGCGTTGCCATGATGCTTGAACTTGTTCCGGTTTTGCTCGTGACCTATGGAAAGGACGGGGCCGCGCTGAATATGCGCGACCGTTGTGTGTTCCACCCCGGCTACGGCACTGCGGCCGTGGATACGACAGGCGCCGGCGACTCGTTCGTGGGCTCGTTTCTCGCGTCTTTGCTGGAAATAGGGACAGGCGATATCACGTCGCTGAGTGACGAGGCAATACTCCCGATGCTCAAACGCGCCCAAGCGGTAGCCTCGCTCGTCGTGGCGCAAAAGGGCGCGATAAACGCCATGCCTGATATCCTGCAGGTAGAGCGCTTTATGGACACGCATGATGTTGCCAAAAAGTAAAAATGATCATAATGATCATTTTTACCAAAGGGGCTGTGGTATCATTTGCTACAGCCCTTTTACAAACGTGCGGGGCATAGTGCGCCAAGCAATCGGTTCCCGTCATTTTGTGCCGAATATCCTGTCGCCGGCGTCGCCGAGGCCGGGTACGATGTACCCGTGGCTGTTGAGGTGGCTGTCCACTGCGCAGGTGAATATGTCCACGTCGGGATGCTCGCGCTCCATTTTCTCCACGCCGGGCGGCGCCGACAGGATGCAGAGCAGCTTGATCGTACGCGCTCCCGCTTCTTTCAGATACTGCGCGGCGGCGGCCGCGGAGCCTCCCGTCGCCAGCATCGGGTCAAGTATGAAGCAGTCGCGCTCAAGCGTATCGGGCGGCAGCTTGCAATAATACTTGACAGGCTGCAGCGTCTCGGGGTCGCGGTAGAGGCCGATGTGCGCGACTTTTGCGGAGGGGACGAGGCTCAATACCCCGTCGACCATGCCGAGACCCGCGCGGAGGATGGGCACAAGCGCAAGCTTCTTGCCCTCCAGCTCTTTGCTTCGCGCCACCGCGACAGGGGTCTCGATTTCGATGTCCTTCATGGGCAGGTCGCGCATCGCTTCGTAGCACATAAGCATGGCAATCTCGCTGACGACCTCGCGGAAAATCTTGACCCCCGTTTCCGCGTCGCGCAGTATTGTGAGCTTATGCTGGATCAATGGATGGGTAAGCGTAAAAACCGACATTCCGGCACCTTCTTTCACACCGATTATACAGCAATGAGGCCAATAAATCCACTTTACTACCATGTTTTTCTATGCTATACTTCCAAAATACAACTGAGAATAAGGAGGGGCTTCAGTGAATTGGCATGAATATGTCGCGCGGACCGGGAACGTCCCGGAATGGCCGTACGAGGTTAATTACGGAAAAGAAAATATCGTCGAGTCCGACGTGCTTGTCGTCGGCGGCGGCGTTGCGGGATGCAGGGCGGCGATTGCGGCGTTGCAGCAGGGGGCTTCCGTCGTCGTCGCGGACAGGGGATTCTCCAAACGCAGCGGCGCGGGCGGCGCCGGCGTCGACCATTGGCACGGAGCCGTTATGAACCCCTGCTCGAAAGTCACCCCGAAAATGTACTCCGAGGCCGCGATGGACACAACCGACGGGTATACAAACGGGCTTGCCCGCTACGTCGTGGGCAGGGAGGGATGGGACGCCCTGCTGGAAGCCGAGCAAATGGGGCTGCAGATACGCGACGAGGACGACGAATTCAAAGGCAGCATATTCAGGGACGACGAAACGAAGCTGATGTTTGCCTACGACCTCGCGAACAAACACTGCCTTCGCATATACGGGTACAACATCAAGCCCATCGTGGACAGGGAAATGCGCCGCCTTGGCGCACAGGTTTACGACAGGACATGCGTGACCTCGTTGCTGACGGAGGGCGGCAAGCTCGGCGCGCGCGTTATTGGCGCGACGGGGATCAACGACAGGACGGGAGAATTCTTCATCTTCAAGGCAAAGGCCGTGATCCTCAGCACAGGGATGACCTCGCGCCTTTTCAGCTTCGCCCCGGAGCTTACGGAGAGCCAGTCGATGAGCGGGCTCAATCAGACGGGATGCGGCCAGACGATAGGCTGGCGCGCGGGCGCGGAAATGATAATGATGGAGTCGAGCGGCTTCAACCGCCTGTCCGGCATGGGGTACGCGCCGTACAGCACGGGCAACAACAACAACACATACCAGGGCGTAAAGGTCGTTGACAAGAACGGTAAAGAGGTAAAATACACCAATGCTTTCGGCGAGTTGATAGACGACGAAGAGGGCATTTTCATGCCATCGGAGGAAGGCTCGTTCATAATCGGGCACGGTATCGCGCTCGACCACGGTTACAAGAAGAAGTATAAGATCACTGTGACGGACTTCGACCTATGGAAAAAAGTCCAAGCCGGCGAATACGAGATGCCCTTCTATGTCGATTGGACAAGCATGAGCGAAAAATCGCGCAACATTGTCTGGAAGCTTATGCTCGCGCATGAGGGCAAATGCCGCATTCCGATATACAAGAACTTTTCCGACTGGGGTTTCGATCCGGATCAGGATATGCTCCAGTTCCCGGTGCAGGACTATAGCAATATTTCGCTTGACAGCTCGTGGGGCGGGCCGGACAAGACGCCCCCAAACTGGCGCAGCGGCGGGGGCGGGTTCCTGGTGGACTGGCGGCTCCAGACCACCCTGCCCGGACTTTTCGCCGCGGGCGGCGGACCGTTGCCGAGCGCGGGATGCCACGGCGAGTCGCAGACGCAGGGGCGCTATTCGGGGCGTCAAGCCGCGGAGTTCGCGAAAAATCATGAGCTTGCCATACCGGACGCCAAGCAACTGGCGGACGAAAAGGATCGTATTTACTCGCCGGTCAACGCGGACGGAGATATTGGCTGGAAGGAGCTCAACTACGCCGTTGCCAGGATAATGCAGGACTACTGCGGCGCATACAAGACCGAACACACACTTGACATGGGCATCCGCAGGATGACCGACCTGCTTGGCACGGAAGGCAAACGTATGTACGTTTCAAACCCACATGAGCTCGCGCGCGCCGCCGAGGTCTTGTCCCTTGGCGAACTCGGCATCGCGTGTATGGAAGCCGCAAAGGCGAGAAAATCGAGCTGCAAGGTGCTCGGATTCTTCCGAAACGATTTTCCGGAGGATCTGGAAGAATGGCACGGCTGGGTGGCGATCAGCCGCGGCGAGACAGGGGTGACGTCAAGAAAAGTCCCCGTTGACTATTATTTGCAGGAACCATACTCGGCGGACCTTGAGGAGAATTACCAAAAGTACACAGTGTGAAGATGACAGACGCAGCGGAGCAATACTTACGGGGCGGGCTTAGGGACCGCCCCGTTGCTATTGTGGTTTTCAGTTTGCGTTTTGCGTGACGGCAGGAGCGCGGGGTTTATGTCGTCGCCGTTATCTTAACGCTGGCGGTCACGCTTGGCGCCGCATCGCTTGTCACGGAAACGGCTATATCGACGGTCTTGGGGGAGTCGATCGTGATCAAAACCTCAGACTTGTCCGAAAGCTCGTATAACGTGACCTTGCTCTTGTCATATATCCAGGTGATGTCCTTGACCAATGCGTCAGTCGGGCTGACGACCGCTTTTAAGGTGATGACCGCAGTTCCGCCGGCCAGCTTAACACTGTGTGTCGTCGCATTTTTTCCGTCGATGTGGATTTCCACCTTCGTCGGCTCCGCTCCCACGGCAATAGCGGTTATGTTATCGGAGCCGGTTATCTTGCCGCGGAGTTTTCCGGTAGTCCATGAAGCCGTGAAGTTAACATTCGCCTTCAAGTCCGAACTGCTTTTGTTCACGGCGGTGACGATAGTCGCGGAGCCGATTATTGCGGGATCGCTCCCGTCGGTCAGCGGCAGCGGCGCGCCGACCGTCACGACGTTTACATTGCTTGAGCTCCATGATTTCACGTCCGCGCCGGCTATCTCCTCGGTATAGACAATTCTCGCGGTAGTATCCTTCGGATATATGGATTTACCGGACGAGTCCAGGGTATCCACGTCGTTGTTGACTACCGGGTTGCCGTATACGTTTACAAAAACGCTGTGCGTGACCGATGTGTACGGGCTTGTCTCCACTGTCGCCGTGACGATCAGGCTTCCACGGTTCTTGCCGCTTGACACGACGCCAAGCTGGTTAACGGACGCGCCCCCGGTGTCATCAGCGACCACGGCCCATTTGACGACCGTGCCCGATATTCCCGTCAAAGCGGAAATCGTGAGATTGCTCTCCGTGCCCATCACCAGTTCGATCTGGCTCGTTTCGTCAAAGAAGGAGTTTGTCAGCGTGGTGTTCTCGTAGCTCAGTGCCAGGCTCGATGCATAGACGGTATCAACAATTACGGGTATGTGGAAAACCTGTCCGCTTGAGTTGCAGGTTATGACTATATCGGCGTCGCCCGCCCTGACCCCGTATACGCTTAAAGTCGTCGCGGACGATATTCTTGTGACCGTCATGATATATTGATTCGACGACGTTATCGTGAACGATTCGTTGTATCCGCTTGGCGTCACGGTAAGATAAACCGTCGCCGTCGCTCCCGGGCTTATGGCAATTATCGACGACCCGCCCCCCGGCTGCCACTGCGACGATCCGCCCAGGTCCTGGGTTGCGGTAATCGATATTATCTCCGTCAGCGAACCGAACATATATGTAACATAGTTTCTGTAAGTACCCGTATGGCCGCCCGAGAATCCGGCCCCGAACACCGTTAATCCGGAGGATAATATGTTCGACCGCATGGTCGACGTGCCCACCATTTTATGGAAGAACCATATCGCGTCGTTTTCGCCGGCAAGTACGTTCCCGGAGGAAAACCTGCTTCTGTCGAAACCCTCGTCCGCCGCTCGCTGCTGGAGCGACCGCCCGTTTCTGGACGTTGCGCTGTAGTAGTTGTATTGACCCATTTCCTCACTATGGTCGCGTGACGGGATTCCAAGCCTTTCGGACCACAGCACCGCCGTTCTGCCGCTCCTGACCCTGAACGCGTTTATAAATTCAAACAGGAGCTGCTCCTGGCCTTCGGCATATAACGCGCGTTCATTGCCTATAGATGAGGACTCGTCATAAATGTATATCGCATATTGCTGCGTCCCGTCCGTGAACGAGGTCGCGCTGACCCCGCCGAGGGCGTCGGCGGCCGATACCGAAATTATCGAACCAGAGCCGTTGCGAAGCTGGCTTGAGACGCCGCTTGCCATCGAAAAAACCGCGGTGACGCCGTCGCCCGTGAAAGCGACCGCAATGAAGTTGCTGTAATTATTATGGTAAAGCCGCCATACTTCGTTGTTTCCCGCCTGTATCACCCGTTCCGGCGTGCCAAGAAGCTGGGCGACCTGTGACGGCGACATCCCGAACTCCACCTTGTGCAGCGCCACATCCTCCGTCTTTATGACGCTTACGCTTTTGTTGACGACGGTCAGACTAAAGGTTTTTACCTTAGAGGCGTAGTCGTTTGATATCAGCGCCGTCATCGTCACGGAGGACGAATTGTTGCCTGCGGGAACGTGGACGATTCCCGTTTCGGAAATGATCGAGGGGTTTGCAGAAGTCCATATTACCGGAAGGTCGAGAACCTTGAGGGGAAGTCCGATGCGCCCCGTCACGGAAGATGCGCTGTCGCCCGTGTTGACATATATGATGTTGAGGGCGCTGTACGCATTTTCGAGCTGGAGGTCTTCGCCTGTATACCGCGAGGTCCTGAGCGTAAATGCTTTCGTTCGCGACTGGCCTCCAAGGCGTATCGTTGCGGTCAGAGTCACGGTCTGGACGCCGGCGTCGGCGTTTACGTCGCCGTTGGGGCTTATGACCGAGTTGTTGCTGCTTGCCCATGTTACCGTGGACCCGCCCGTGCTTGTCCTTGGCAGTTTCACGTCTTCAGATACCCCGTCCGCGGTTTCGCCGTAGGCATATCCAATATGGATGCGTTTCTCCGCGAGGTCGAGTAGCTGCGACGTCGACATACCGCTGGTTATGGCCCGCTCTATTCGGTTGTATGTGCGTATGACGACAACCACGCACTCCTGCGACTGCATACTTGAGTCCGGATTAAAGCAGTTGTCCTCGTCCCCGATCATGATTCCATTGGTATTTGCCAGCTTGACCGCTTCTATCGCATAGTCCTCTATCCAATCCGCGTCGTCGTAGGTGAGGGTCCTTGCTCCCGGGCTGAGCAGCGTTTTGCCGAGGTCCTTCTCCATCTGCCTTATGGCACGGATCATCATAACGCATAGCTGCTGGCGTTCGACATACTCGTCGGGGTCAAACTCGGTTGCGGAAACCCCTTTTATGATCCCGTATTGCCAGGCTTTGAGCACGTAAATGTTTTCGCAGTCGTGAAACGGGTTTTGCGAGGGGATAGGCAGGGGTTTTCCCAGTACCCTCTCCACGAGCACAACGACGATCTCGCAGAATTCGTCGCGGGTGAGATCATCCTCAAAATCACGCGCAGCGCTTGTCGTCAGAAGTCCCGACGTGTTTGCGTCGTCAACCTCCGCGGTCGCCCAGTCCGACGGCTCGCTCGCGAGGACGCCCGGAACGGACGGTACAAGCAAGGAGATAAGAAGCATTAGGCACAATGCAATGGCCGGCAGACGTTTGTTTTTCATATCGATACCTCCCAGTTAGGACTAAAGCGGTAATGTGAAAGTACGTGTTGGGGAGAATATAAAAGCCGGTATCATTCCCCGCAATGTAATAATAACCGCAAAGCGGTTATTATTGCAACATCTTTCGTGCTGAATTTCTCTGTTTTTATCATTTGGCAACTGGCCGGAGGGCATTCGGAAAGCTGATTTTTCGAAGCGGTTGTTGAAGCCGGAGGCGGGCGCCACGGCAAACTATGTAGTACGGAATTGTGAAGAGCGCCGGAAAATCAGCTTTCCGAATGCCCTCCGGCCAGTTGCCAAACCGTTTAGCTGTTCTTCATAAGAAGGTACATTATAGCCTTTTGCGCGTGCAGCCTATTTTCCGCTTCGTCAAAGATTTCCCGCGCGTGTTCCTCAAAGACTTTTTCCGTTATTTCCTCTCCTTTGTGCGCCGGCAGACAATGCTGTACTATGCAGCCCGTGGCTGCAAGAGCCATTATTTCATCGTTGACCTGGTACCCGCTGAATGCTTTCCGCCTTCTTTCGGCCTCGTCCTCCTGTCCCATAGAGGCCCATACGTCCGTGAATATCACGTCGGCGTTTTCCGCGGCGGCGGCGGGGCTGTCCGTTAGCAGGAAGTTGCAGTCCGTCGCCCCGGCGGCAAAGTCAAGGACTCTCATGTCGGGACGGTAATCCCCGGGGCTTGCAACCGATACGTCCATGCCGCATTTCAGGCATCCGACAATCATGGAGTTGGCTACGTTGTTTCCGTCGCCGATGAAGCACGCTTTGAGTCCCTTGAGGTTTTTTTTGTATTCGCGGATTGTCATAAGGTCGGAAAGCACCTGGCAGGGGTGCGCGAAGTCGGTAAGGCCGTTGATGACGGGGACTGTGGAATATTCCGCGAGTTCTTCCACCTCGTCCTGCTCGTAGGTGCGTATCATGATGCAGTCACAGTATCTTGAGAGGACGCGCGCCGTGTCTTTTACGGGTTCGCCGCGCCCCAACTGGCTGTCCGCGTTCGACAGGAACACCCCAAGCCCGCCAAGCTGGTATATTCCGGTTTCAAACGAGACGCGGGTGCGGGTGGAGCTTTTTGAGAATATCATGGCAAGCGTTTTTCCCGCAGGGAAGTCATGCGACATGCCGGCTTTGCGCTCGGCCTTGAGTTTGTCGGCGGTGTCAAGTATTTGGATTATTTCTTCAGTCGAAACATCGAGCAGTTTTAGTAAGTCTTTTTTCATGTTCCCACTTATCCATTCTCAGCACTAATTTTCAATTCCCTTAGTGCCGACTTTAATATCATCAATCCCTTGTCGATTTCTTCATAAGTTATTGTCAGCGGCGGCAGCATCCTCAAAGCGTCCGCTCCCGCAGTCAATATGAGCAGCCCTTTGCCCACACAGGCTTGCGCCGCTTCCTTTGGGACCGCACCTTCCAATGATATTCCGATCATCAGCCCTTTGCCGCGGATTTCCCCGATGACGGGCAGGTTCCAGCTTTTTACTTCGTTGCGGATGTATTCGCCTTTTTTCGATACTTCGGCAAGCTCGGCGTCATCGAGCCGGCTGAGCACCTCCAGCGCTCCCGCGGCGGCTATCGGGTTTCCGCCGAAGGTTGTGGCGTGGGTACCCGCCGTCAGAACCGCGGAGCATTTTTCGTTTGCCATTATTCCGCCCATAGGCAGTCCGCCCGCCACGCCTTTTGCGAAGCTGACGACGTCCGGCGTTATCCCGTACTGCTGGTATGCGAACAACGTGCCCGTTCTTCCGATCCCCGTCTGCACCTCGTCGACCAACATCAGAATGTCGCGTTCCGCGCACATCTCCGCAACCGCTTTCACATATTGCGGGTCGAGCGGTAGGACGCCGCCTTCACCCTGTATCAGTTCGACCAATACCGCGCAGATTCCGTTGTCATCGGAAGAAGCCACAGGCTTCAACGCGGATGTTCCGTCAACGCAGGCCGCCATTGCGGAGTTTGCGTCCAGCATCGCTTCCAGCGCTATAATATCGTTTGCAGGTACGTGCGAGAATCCTTCGGTGAAAGGGAAGAAGTAATTATGGAAGGAGTCCTGGCCCGTTGCGGCAAGCGTCGTGATGGTTCTCCCATGGAAGCTCTGCAGGAGGCTGACGATCGCGCTTCTGCCTTTTCCGTACTTGTCGTACGAATACTTTCTGGCAAGCTTTATCATGCCTTCGTTTGCCTCGCCTCCGGCGTTCGCGAAAAACACGTTTTTCATTCCCGCGCGTTTTGTAAGCGTCTCCGCAAGCTTTGCGTACGGTTCGGAATAATACAGGTTTGATATGTGCTGAAGCTTTAATATTTGCGCGTAAACGGCGTCGGCCCATTCCTTGTTTCCGTAGCCTATTGAGTTAACGCCTATACCACTCGTAAAATCTATGTATTCCTTACCTTCAGGGTTATACAGGGTGGCGCCCTTCCCGTGGTCGATTACCACGTCAAACCGCCCGTAGGTCTGCATTACATATTGGGCGTCGAGGTTTTTTATATCATTACTTGTCAAAGTATTTCATCTCCTAATTTTAATATTACTAATTGCATTCCGCGGCCACCGGCCACTTGCCGCTAATATATCATCGTTCCCGCGCCCTCGTCGGTCAGCATTTCTATGAGGATCGAATGCTCAATGCGTCCGTCGAGGATATGCGTTCGTCGGACGCCGCCCTCAATCGCGTCCGCGCAGCATTCGACCTTGGGAATCATGCCCCCGGCGATGATGTTCCGCTCCTTCAGGCCATCGATCTCGGAGGGTCTGAGCTGCTTTATAAGCGACGCTTCGTCGTCTTTGATGCGCAGGACTCCGCGTGTGTTCGTAAGAAGTATCAGTTTTTCCGCGCCGAGCGCTATAGCCAGCCGGGCTGCCGCCGTGTCCGCGTTGACGTTGTAAGCGGTGTCCCCGTCGATCCCAAATGCCACCGTGGCGACCACGGGGATGTGCCCGTTTTCTATCGCCTGAAGCACTGCCTCCGGATTTACATTAGTGATATCGCCGACGTAGCCATAGTCCTCTCCGTCGCCTTTGTCCATTTTTTGCGCTTCAAACAGCTTTGCGTCAAGTCCGCATATCCCGACGGCGCTGCCGCCTTTGCGTATTATCGTCGCCACAAGGTCTTTGTTGACTTTACCGCATAGTATTCCCTGGACGATTTCCATGGTTTCGCCGTCGGTGTACCGGAGTCCGTTGACGAAGCGCGACCCTATTCCCAGCCTGTCGAGCATTTCGTTTATCTCCGGCCCTCCTCCGTGGACAAGCACGACATGGATGCCGGTGAGCTGTAGAAGTATAATGTCTTCAATGACGGCGTCGAAGAGGTCGGGGCTGATCATCGCGTTGCCGCCGTATTTGATGACGACAACCTTTCCCGTGAATTCCTGTATATAAGGCAGCGCCTCGACAAGCGTCCGCGCCCGTTCATGATTGTTGTTTTTTAGTACACTCATTGTATATGCACATCTTTCATGATTATTTGGCTAACGTGCCGTCGCCGACGTTCCAATTGCCTAACTCCGATAGTCCCCATTTATTTTTACATAGTCATATGTTATGTCGCATCCCCAGCATGTGCATTCCGCTTCGCCGACTCCCATATTTATATCTATGGTTATATCGTGTTCAGTCAGGATTTCCTTTGCCAGTTTCTCGTCGAATGCCAGCCCCAATCCATTTTCGCATACCGTTATCCTTCCTGCCTTTGACTCGAAGGCGATGCTTACGCCGGCGGCGTCGAACTCGACGCCCGAGTATCCCATGGCGCATAACACGCGCCCGAAGTTTGCGTCCGCGCCGAATATCATTGCTTTTGTCAGAGTTGAGGAGATAACCGATTTTGACAGCGTTTCAGCTTCGGCCTCGGTGTTCGCGTCGTGGACAAAGCAGGTTATTAGGTGCGTTGCGCCTTCCCCGTCCGCCGCGAGCATTATTGCCAGTTCTATACACACCGCTTCAAGCGCCGCCGCGAAAGCGTTGTAATCGGCGCCTTCGGAGTCGATCTCATCGTTATCCGCCATACCGTTTGCCAATAGGCACAACATGTCGTTTGTGGATGTGTCCCCGTCCACCGATATGCGGTTGAAGCTTCTTTTTGCCGTTTCGGCCAAAGCCTTGCGTATCATGGCGTCGCTGATGGCGCAGTCTGTCGTGAGGAACGCCAGCAGCGTCCCCATGTTGGGGTGTATCATCCCGCTGCCTTTTGCGACGCCGCCTATCCTGACGGTTTTGCCGCCGATCTCCAGCTCTATCGCGCATTCTTTGATCACGGTATCCGTGGTCATGATCGCTTCCGCCGCGGAGTGCGACCCGCCGTACGACAGCTTTGAGACCAACTCCGCAACGCCGCCTTCGATGACATCGACAGGCAGCTTTTGTCCTATGACGCCGGTGGATGCGACTATCACATCCTCGGCGTCAAGCCCAAGCGCCGACGCGACGGCTTGGCAGGAGCGCTCCGCGTTCTCCTCGCCTTGCGGGGCGCAGGCGTTGGCGTTGCCGCTGTTTGCCAGCACGACGCGCGCGCGGCCGTTTTTCAAGTGCTCCATCGTAACAAGCAGCGGAGCCGCCTTGACGATGTTTTTTGTATACACGGCCGCCGCCGCACAGTCGCGATCCGCCACTATGAGCGCCAGATCCTTTTTTTCGAGGTTGTTTGTCTTGACGCCGACATGAATCCCCGACGCCTTAAATCCTTTTGCGGCGCATACGCCGCCATCGATAAATCTCATATTCCGACAACACCTTCCAATCCCAGCATCAATTCCATGTTCTGCACCGCCGCTCCCGACGCGCCTTTCCCGAGGTTGTCTAATCGCGCCGTTACCACTGTCTGCGCTTCGTTTCCGCTGACGGTTATTTCAAGGTCGTTCGTACCGGCGCCCCAATTGCAGTAGAGCGTTCCGTTGCCGAGCTCCGGCGCGACCTTCACGTAACGTTGCCCCGCGTAGTAGTCCGCCAGTTCATCGCGGATTCCCGCCGCCGTCATCCGTTTGGACAGCATATCGTTGTGCAGGGTGACGCTCGTCGCCATACCTTTGTAGTAGTCATCTATAAACGGGCAGAAGACCGGCGCGCGTTTCAGCCCCGTCACCGCCATCATCTCGGGCAAATGCTTATGCTTCAATCCCAGCGCATAGAGTCCGGGGGCGTGCATCCCCTCCGTCTTATGCTCCTCATATTCCGCGATCATGGCCTTCCCGCCTCCCGAGTACCCCGTGGGCGATATGCAGGTCAGGGGGTAATCCGGCGGCAGTATTCCGAGCGCGATGAGCGGGTACACCGTGAGAATGAATCCCGTCGCGTGGCAACCGGGGTTTGCGACCCTCCGCGCATTTTTGATCGCGTCACTGTGTGCCTTCGACAATTCCGGTAATCCATAAACCCAATCCGGATGCGTCCTATGCGCCGTGGAGGCGTCAATGACGCGAGTATCGCCGTTTTCGACGAGCGCGACCGACTCTCGCGCGGCGTCGTCGGGGAGGCATAGAAACACAAGGTCGGCCTCGTTGAGATAATTCTTACGTTCACTGATATCCTTACGTTTCGACTCATCGATCAGGAGCAAATCTATATCGCCCCTGCCGTCGAGCCTTTCATATATTTGCAGGCCGGTCGTGCCTTCCCGTCCGTCAATGAATATCTTGGGTTTTGCGCCCATCGTCAAGTCCTCATGTATCCCGAACTCTTGGCGCGACCGTCCAAAGGAAGCTCGGACAGTTGCCCCTCCGCCCGTTTTTGCCTTTATCCCAGAAAGTCCCCGATCACATCGTCCATTGTCGGCGCGCCGATTTCCTGCAGGTCATATTTCACCCTGGTGTGCGGTTTCTTGATGTCAATGACTCTGCTGAGGTCGATCGGCGTGGCTATTATCACCGAGTCGCACGGCGTGTTTTCTATTGTCGCGGCCAGGTCTTTCATCTGCTGCTCGCCATATCCCATAGCCGGCAGAACTTTCCCAATGTCAGGGTAAGTCTTGTATGTTCCCGACAAAAGGCCTACTGTGTAGCCGCGCGGGTCGATTATTTCGGATGCGCCGAACCTGTTCGCGGCCACGACGCCGGCGCCTATTTTCATTTCGCCATGGGTAAGGGTCGGCCCGTCCTCGATGACCAGGACCTTTTTCCCTTTCACGACTTCCGGCGCGTCGATGCTTATGGTCGAAGCGGCGTCGATGACCCGAGCCCGCGGGTTGACCTTTGCGATGTTGTCCCTGACCGTTTGAATATTGGCATAGTCCGCGCTGTCGATCTTGTTTATCACGACAACGTCGGCGATACGCAGCGTCACTTCGCCGGGATAGTAACATAGTTCATGTCCGGGTCTGTGGGGGTCTGTAACGGTGATCATCAAGTCCGGTTTGTAGAACGGAAAATCATTGTTTCCGCCGTCCCAAAGTATTACGTCGCAGCCCGCGGGATCGCTCTCGGCGTGCCGCAGTATCGCTTCATAGTCGACGCCGGCGTATATCACGTTGCCGCTCGCGATATGGGGTTCGTATTCTTCCATTTCCTCAATGGTGCAGTTGTGTTTTTTAAGGTCTTCAAGCGAAGCGAAGCGCTGGACCTTCTGCGCGTTCAGATCCCCGTATGGCATCGGGTGGCGGACCGCTATTACCTTGAGTCCCCTTTTATTGAGGCTTTCGATGGTCTTCCGTGAGGTTTGGCTTTTTCCGCAGCCTGTCCTTATCGCCCCGACCGCGACGACTTTTTTTGTGCTTTTGAGCATCGTCGGTTTATGTCCGAGGAGCTTGAAGGAAGCGCCCGCCGCGTTGACCTTCGCGCCTATGCCCATGACAAATTCATACTTCACGTCGCTGTACGAGAAAACGCATTCGTCAACGTCGTATTCGCGGATCAGTTTTTCAAGGTCGTCCTGCGGGAATATCGGGATACCGTCCGGGTAACCGCTGCCCGCAAGCTCCGCGGGGTATTTGCGTCCGTCGATATCCGGAATCTGCGCCGCCGTGAATGCCACGACCTTATGGTCGGGATCGTTCCTGTAGCATGTGTTGAAGTTGTGGAAGTCTCTCCCCGCCGCTCCGATTATGATGATGTTTTTCATTTTTTTATCCCTTTCTTTATCCTATCTGTCACGCCGAATCCGCGTCAATGTCGTTTGCCGGCATTTTTTCTCCCGCCTATCCGCGTTTTTCAGTTGCTCATGGCGCGTATGCCCAGTTTTTCGCCAAGATCGCAGTCCACGACATAGCACGGTCCGTATGTGAAATAACCTTCACCTGTGATATAGCCGAGCCATTCGTCCCTATCCATGTACATAACCGTGTAATTCCACGCATCCATATTCTGCTCCATCGGCAGAACCGTCGTCTCGATCAGGAAATAGTCGCCGGCGCCATACCACGCTTCCACCGCCACCTGCGCGTGTCCCGGGGGGAATATAAGCATGACGTGCATACCTGTCGACTGGAGCGCCGACGCCATGACAAGGGCGGTTTCGATGCACAGCCCGCTCCGCGAGTTCAGTGTGTCGGCGGGAAGCTTGACTCTCTGCTCCGCATCCATGGAGAAAAGCGAGTTGTTGTACCTCACCTGTGTTATGTCGCTCATCGCCCCCTGTATGGCTACGGCCTGCACCCATGTGTTGTAGTAATAGTCGTCGAAAAAGTTGTAATCCTGATATCCTACAAGCGAAGTGAGCTGGCCGTCCGAGATATAGTCCAGATAGTCTATAGCGTCGCGCTTTAGCTGGAGGATTTCCGGGGCGTCGGGCGTCATCCACGCCAGAATATTGTCGGTGTAGGCGTCCCAATCGTACTCGTCGCCCCATACCATGTCGAACTTGCTGTACAGCTTGAGGTTTCTGCTCTCCTGTACGAGCGTTCTCCCCGTGTCGACTTCCGTGACGGAGTAAATCAACTGGGCGGTCTTTTCCGAATTCAAGTCGATTTCGCCCGTCATGAGCGGCGGAATTATACGAAGCTTCGTGACCTGCCACCCCAAAGTGACCTTCTGCTTGTATGACTGCGTAAAGCCGGGAACCTCCACCTCCACCATCACGTCGAGCTCGCCGTAATCGCAGTAGCCTGTAAATACGACCAACGAATCCATCGTGCGGTACATGGATGGGAATATACTGTCAACGGCGGTAAACTCGACGATCGCTTCCGGCTGCTTGCCGAGGTATGTATAGCTGACGTCGGGTAGATCGATGTTTTCCGAAAGAGCGGGTTGGCTTGTGTTCACCGGATCGTCTTTGATTATCGGTTCGTCTTTGGGCGTCGTGCTCACCACCGGTATCGGATCGGCGCCCACATTTCTGATGAAAAGCCAATATACGCCAAATCCACCCAGGGCAAGCACAACTACGATCGGCAAAATAATAATCAGGGCAAGCAATCCGCCGGACATCTTCTTTTTTGCGGGTTGCGTTTGGACTGCCACCGGCTGCGGGGCGGAGTATTGCTGCGGGGCAGTGTATTGGATCTGCTCGGTAGGGGAATCGGTCTGCGCCGTGTTTTCCGGTTGCGGCGTTATCCCGGGCTGTGGCGTTATCTCCGGCTGCGATGCGACCGTCACCGTCTGCGGTATGACAACCGTGTTCGATTCAATCTCATGCTGTGCAACGACTTCCGTCTGCTGAATGATTTCCGTCCGCCGAATTTCATTGTCATTTTGCGGGACGGCGTCCTGTGCCTGTCCCCTGACTTCGGTTTTCGCGCCGCAGGTCGTGCAGAACTTCGAGCCTTCCTTCAAAGGGGCGCCGCATTCGTCACAAAACATCATCGACCCCTCCTTTGCGCGTTATTAAGCAAATCGATGTTTGTTATCAGCTCTTGGCGGAGTTGGGCAATGGGGCCATCCAGCCTGTGTTCGGCCTGTCTGAACTGAAGCTCCATATCCGCGGTCAGGTTCTCGTCGCAAATATCAAACATCCTTATGATGCGGTTCATACGATATACGCACGAGTACATGCGGAGCGGATCCTCCATGTAGCATGCGTAGTAAAAATCCTCGCCGAAATCCCTGAATTCCGTGATCCGCGTTATCATGTCCGCGTGCGTTATGGCCAAATAGGCGGGCGGCCTTATTTCCTCCATCAGTATTCTCGTCGCCTCGCAACCATACCAGATTCCTTCCGCCAGATCCTCGAAGTCGTCTGTGTCGGCGTCCATCATGCTCATAGGCTCGATCGCGTGGTACATGTCTATGCTGTATCTCACAAGCTCGGACAGGTCGGCCGTCATGTTGCGCAGCATGGACAGATACTCCTTTGCCGCGCGCACCGTCTTGCCATCGCTTGTGTTCAGGTCATCGGAAAGACCGCCTAGATCGGTTATCAGTTCATCCAGCAATTGAATATAGCCGTTGAGCTCCCTGTAGCCTTCCTCGGCTTCATCGAGATCGGGATCCGAATCCTCGACGTCCATTGCGTCAATTTCATCCGCGATTATTTCCCGCAGCTTGTGGTAAATCGCGTCTGCCGCCTCAAGCGTATCGGAGGTCCTATCCAGCGACTCCTGAACAGCTTGCCTGTTCGACGCCGCATTGACCGCCATCGGCAGAACAACCGATAAAGCAAGGGCGGCGACCAGCGCGAGGCACAACAGGGCCGTTCTGCATTTTGCCGACGCGAATGCCGCCGACATCTTTTTCATTTTTTGCAACATGCTTCTTCCTCCTTTTCATTTTTCTTCTTTGCTTCGTGAACCGCATATATCCGAGGATTCTGTCGCTTCATTTACACTTTGGTTGCGAGTTTACCATAATGTGTATTATTATGCAATACTAATTTTATCGTTTTCATCTGTGTTGTTGCACAAAAAATTGCCATTATGCCCATTACCGCTTTGTGTAATATCGTGTGCAAGCTTCAATGGCAAATTTATTCTTGCATATTATTCATTATCGTTGTATGCCTGGGTTCAACCGCCAAGAGCAAAGCCAAGCATCCCCCGAATTTGGCGTTCCTCATCTATGCCGGGGTAAATCTCTTTCAGGGACAAGCCCCGTTCGGTCAGCTCAAATATACACCTCTCCGTGACGTATAATACCCGCTGGCCACGCTTTACCGCGTTTTTTCCCGAAAAGCTGATGGCCGAAATCTCTTTTTTGAACTTAGGCACGGAACCCTCGCATCTGATTTGCACGCCATCGTTTTCCTTCACCGCAACAAGTCCCTTTGTGTTGAAGCTCATGCAGAACACGATCGTTTTTGTCGCGTGGGTTATGTTCGCGAAACCGCCTATCCCCGCATAGCCGCCTTCAAGCCTGTGCGCGTTGACATTGCCCTGCGCGTCGGCTTCGAGGCCGCCCAAAAAGCATATGTCAAGCCCCCCTCCATCGTAAAAATCAAACTGCGTTGAAATATCGCAAATCATGTCCGCGCCAATGGTCGCCCCAAATGCCGCCCCCGACGCCGGTACGCCGCCGACGCCGCCCGCCTCCACCGTGATGGCTATATCCTTTAGAATCCCTTTTTTTGAAGCGTATACGCCTACCATCTCTGGAATGCCGATACCGATGTTGACGATATTTCCGGGACGCAGCTCACGCGCCGCGCGTTCGCCGATGATATCCGCGGTGTGGTCTCCGGAACCCGATTTTCTGTCCCGCACCGTCGAAAGCCTGTTGATGTAATAATCCATATGCGTCGACGGGACATGGATATCGCCGGACAGAGCCGGGTTATAGTCCTCGATCGTTGTCGGAGTTTCCTGTACGACCACGGCGTCCACCAGTATGCCGGGAACTATCACGTTGCGCGGGCGCGCGAATACATGGCTTACCCTCTCCACCTGGACAATTACCGTCCCTCCGTTGCGTTTTGCCGCCTGCGCCATCGCAAGGGCGTCGACGGTCAGGTACTCTTTTTCAAAAGATATGTTGCCGTTTGGATCGACCGTTGTGCCTTTAATAAATGCCACGTCGATTTTCGGGGTTTTGTACATCAGGTAGTCCCTGCCGTCTATTTCCCGAACGGTAACGAGCTCCCTTTTTGAAACATCGTTCAACGCGCACGTATCCACTCGCGGGTCACAGTAGACGCCTATGCCGACTTCGCTTAGTATCCAGTCCCTGCCCGCGGCGGCCGCGCGTATGGTATGCGACAACACCCCGAGCGGCAGGCAGTACGCCTCTATTTTTCCCGCCAGCGCCATTTCTTTTGCGGCCGGCATACTGTTGTAGTGGCTGGCGACTATTTCACGCACCGCGCCCGCTTTGATATAGCGATCGGCAAAGCGGTCAATGTCCCACACGCCGAATCCCGCCGCGCAGAACAGGCGTAAATCCTTCGGGGCGCCGGTCTCCGCAAAACGTCTGTACACGGCGTCATGGAGAGCTTCCGGATTGGAGAGCGCCAAAAAAGAGTTGATGGCGATGTTATCCCCATCCTTCACCAACCCTGCGGCTTCGCTTGCCGAAATGATCCTGAACATCGGCTTCGCCCCTTCCTCTTTGAACGCGGAAAAACTATATCAGGTTTTTGATATGTTTCCCCAAAGCCTTTCTTGCTATGCAAAGTATGACGACGCCCAGTATCGCGGCGGGCGCCGTTTTAAACCAGTCCCTGTCGGCCGCAAGCCCAAGTGCCAGCGCCGCCGCGGGAGGATGCACCAGTCCGGTGGTGATCATCAGCATCGCCGTCGCCGCCGCGGCCGCCGCGCAGATCAGTATCAGCGCATAATCCGCTCCGCTAAATGCGAGTCCCGAAATATATCCGTGCAGAAAGCTGAACAGTATTCCCGCGACCGACGCGCAAATATAGCTGCCTATGACGCATCGCGCTCTTGAGGATTTCGTATGCGGCGTGATGAATATGATAAAGCTGCTGGCACCGAGCGACGCGACGATGAATCCGCCGAACAACTGATGCAGCAGCAACGCGATATAAACGCACATCAAAATCAACAGGCCTTGAAAGATACAGCTCTTCAGGTTTCTCCGGATTTTTCTGTCCGCAATGCTTTCAGACAGGATTTCTTTGACGACAGACAGCATACCCCTGACACCCCAGCCTTTCCGTTAATTCACGCGCCCGCAGATCTAGGAGCCTTGGACCGCGATGCTGGCGGTTTTTTCGAGCGAGCATTTTCGCTATTATGGCACACAGTTATACCCATGTCAAACACCGTGTACCGGTTGAGCAGAACACCGCGATGAAACGTGAGATGTTTATTTAAGCATCAGCTTTTTCCCATGCTGACCATGTGTTGTTCCTTATTTTCCGCTGGTATTCTGTCAACTGCTGGTCTATATAGCTAAGCGCCAGAGTCGTGTGAAAACTAATCTGAAACACGCTTGGAACTACTCTTACTCGTTGTATTGCTTCGGTAGCAGTTACTAGCCCGTCTACATACTCGTCTACGACATCAGCAATTTTGTCATTCGCAATTGGCCCATAGACGATATCAAAATTATGTCGCGGCTCTATGCTAAGTTGGCCAGGATTGCTTATTATGCGGTTGTCACGAACAAAGTTTAACCATTCGACAGTAGGCGCAGAAAACCAAAGCCTGTTCAAACAGCCGTCGCTTAAGTTGAAAACTTCATCTTTCAGTATATAACGCATAACAGTCGGGGTTTCTGACGTCATTGATTGAGATATAGCCCATCTTCGAGCCACACCAAGATTATTCCCCATGTAGAACCCTTTACCGAAATCTGTGCGCGAACGGCTGTGATTTAAATCAATCGAGCCTATTATTTCATTCGTCCCGTGATGGAAACGTCTCATTCGGTCAGATCTCTTGTAATTGTTGAAGCTTGTCGGTTATAAGTTCAGACATATACTCGTATCCCTGCGTGTGAAAAGAACCATAACCGGACAGCAGCCATTCCACCAAGCCATAACTATTTAGAATCCGGGCAACCTCTTTAACAGGCATCCCAAGCGCTTCAGCCGTGAACTGTACGCAGATCGTAAACCAAACAGCCTTATCTGCTTCATTATAGAGTTTCTTAGCCATTGTCATTACCTCATCTGTTGCACGAAATGTTAAAATGGTTCGGTGAACACTATGGTTAGTATACCACAAACCTTACTGGAGTACTAATAGTTTCGCCAAGGTCTTCTAAATCGTCGAATGTACGTGAACTGCCCGATGTTCTTAAGTGCTTTTTCGAGTATGAATACTCTATAACAAGCATAATAGAAATAGTCCCGCCAGTGCAATGACGCTAAATGGGCTAATTCAATTTTCGTAGCAGTCAAGCATATTGGCAAATAATTAATATATTGCCAATATGCTTGATTGCATATAATAATAAGATTATGACGGATAAAACAAACATCGTCATTGTTGGGAAGGATAAGTAAATTGCGAGCATCACGGAAACCGTTCGCTAAAAAACCACTTGTTGACTGGCACGGGAATACCAGATATAATCAAGTTAACAAACAATAATTCAAAGGCGTGTCTCATATGGAAAAACCACTCGCAATGGGGCTCCGAAAACCACCAAGCCGACTTTTGAGCGAAGATGAAATCCGGCAATTAAAAGACGACATACTCGCTATTGGAGCAGATGAGACGGTTTTCGTGTATAACAGTGAGCAAGTTAGAGGTACATGTTACCGGCCGCAAGACGATAAAGTTCATGCAAAAGGCAATGTCCTCGGTGATAGCAACTCCACACACCCCAGGGATTTGATGTCATCGCGGGCAGTATTAGCGCATGAGTATTACGGGCATAGACCATACAGGGAGAAATACTTATCTGAGTTCGAAATGATTGATCTAAGCGATGATGAGTCCTTGCTTACTTTATCAAACCGCGGGTGGATAGATGAGTTTCGTGCAAGCTATGTGGCAGCAAAAAATGCGCCAGGGTTGTCTGATCAAGAAAGATACTACTTGGTTCTCGATGCATTGGAACGAGCGAAGGAAGCAGATATTAGTATTAACTACAACGACTTTATCAGGAGGGTGCTGTATGGCAAAGACCAGTTTGAATGACAAAGAGCGAGATACGTTATCAGAAGCCAATCGCGAATTTGTAGAATATGGCAGCACCATGAAGAAATGCCCACGCTGCGGCAAGCCATTGGTATATCAGATTGTAGGCACAAAAGAAATAACACGCTGTTCCGACGGTAGTTGCGTTATGCTTTTAGCTGTTGGAATATGATGGTTAAGGTGAACACGAATTGTGCTGGTCGTTTGTTTTAGATTACGAAAACTGTATGAACCCGTTTGAGGGAGTCCGTAATAGGATTGCAGAATGGAAAAGCCTCGCGTGTTCCGATTGTGGTTTGTCAAATGAGGTTGCCTCAAAGGCAGGCGAGTTAATGAAGCATGGACTAAGGCAGATGGACGTCTCGCATGTCGCTTGCGCAATAAACCCGGGAGATTCGTTATGCAAGAATTTCAAGAAAGCAAAGTTTCTATAGAAGGTGATGAGCTTTACTACA
>Ga0082212_10001701_pt1 | contig 32378 bp, 24 predicted proteins | sample TergutNt197P3_FD_71548 | JGI IMG/M metagenome (GOLD analysis project Ga0082212, IMG submission 71548) | Neocapritermes taracua P3 segment gut microbial communities from Petit-Saut dam, French Guiana - Nt197 P3 | ecosystem: Host-associated > Arthropoda: Insects > Digestive system > Gut ... | reverse complement strand
AAAATCGGCTTCCGATTCCGGCACGATGGTATAAGTCATCTCCATATTATTGGCTAAATTTTTGATAGTTACAATAGAGTAAATCAAAATTTTAGAGGTATCAATTTTAGATTCATCCAAAATACGCGCATTGGCGATTAGATTTTTTAATTTTCCTATTTTGAGTTCCAATAATCCTTGTGCTTCTTTAGCCGCATCATATTCAGCATTTTCAGACAAATCGCCTTTATCTCTTGCTTCGGCAATAGCTGCTGAAACAGCGGGGCGTTCAACGGTTTCTAAAATATGCAGTTCTTTTTTTAGCGCAGCCAAGCTTTCTTCTGAATAGTATTTTATTTCATTCATTTATAAATAATTTATTTTTTAAACATTGACAAAAAGAAATTAAAGAGGCTTGTGATAAGCCTCTTTAATAGTTCATAAAAATAGAAAGAGTTCTGCTATAAAGCGATTTTCAATCCAATATAGTGATTTCCTTTCCAGAATTGGGTAAAACGGTATCCATAATCAATCAGGAGGATTTGCTTTCCTTTTCCTTTCTTGGCTAATGGTACTCCCACTGTTACACCGGCGCTGGGTCCAAAGAACATATTATCCTGATTAATGTAGATTTTATCTTTTCCATCCACAGATCTTTTTTGAAAACTTTGAATCAAATAGCCTGCGCGTACTTGGAAATATTGCATAAAGCCATACTCAATACCCAATACGAAGTTATCTCTTGAATAGGCATTTGCAGTGAAAGCGCCTGCCAAAGTAATACGATGTATTGCATCAGCGCGGGTTAATCCTTCTCCTTTTCTATCTTCTTTTGACATATTTTGATATTCTTGAGAGAAGAAGAGAAAGTCGTAAGATAAACCTATGGTAAGCAAAGCCGGAAGTTCATAATCCGCTTGTCGATATTCGGCTGTAGCAATATATTTGGTGCCTTCTCTTTCTGCTTTAATAGAGATACCGTCTCCTTTATAGCGCATGGGCACTCCTAAATTTTGTAAGGTAACTCCAATTTTAAAGTTTTCGTAAGGACCGGAAAGATATTGTACGCCTATATCAATCGCAATTCCATTAGCGCGAAGGTCTGAGATACTTTCATTCACAATTTTGAACGAAACACCTCCATGAATAAACCTGTTGAAAGATTTGGCATAATGGATACCGATATAGTTTAATTTAGGAGAGAAAATGGCGCCGCCAATTCCATCAGGGTGCTGTTCGGTAGTTACCGGAATATCTCCAAAACCCATAGCAAAAACAGAAATGGCAATAGTTCCCAAATCTATTCTACGACCGGTTTCTTTATTTTTGGCTGATAAACCTTGTGCAATACCCACAGCATTGATATTAATACCGCCGGCTGAACCGGATAAATACTGTGTGTGTGTAAAAGCTATTTCGGTTTTTTTAGTGAAAGCAAGTCCTGCAATATTGCTGAATACGGATTCTAAACCACGTGTTTCTGCTACTCCACATGAACTCCATCCGGCAGAACGTGCCCAGGGGTCAATAAGAAGGTGTTGCGCACCAGCCTGACCGGAACGGTCTCTGTTACCTGCCATAGCTGTAAAAGTGATAGCACAGAAACCGAGCATGGTACAAATTAGTAATGTTCTATATAATTTTTTCATAATCTATAATTTTTAAGGTTACTAATTAATAATGATTAGAATGTATTCAAGTCAGCCGGACGCATTGCACAGAAGAATTTTAACATTCTCTCACCGATACCCGGGCAGTTTACATGAATAATATATACGCCACCGGCAATTGGAATGCCTGCGTGGTTTTTCAGATCCCAATTGACATAGGAAGTTTCGCTATCCCCTTTTGTAATAGTACGAACCAAAATACCGTTTACCGTAAAGATATTGATAGTTACCGGAGCTTTGTTTTTCAAATCCGTAGGTAAGTTCGTGATTTTAACGAGCGTTTCAAGTGCATTGTTTTCATACAAAGAGCCGCCATAATACGGATTGGGTACAATATTGATATTATCAAGCACGGATTGATATACTCGTGAATCATTAAATGTAGGAGCCAATGATTTGGTGGACACTTTGTACACGGGGAAACCATTGTAATCAAGCCCATCCGGTATTTTATTTTTATAAGGTCTTTCATTTGGATTTTCGTACCATCTTGAAGTATATCTCAAATAGGGGCGAGTAACACGTATTTTGTAAGTTACATCACAACTCAACCACTTATTTTGGATGTCTGCACCTTCAGGTTGCATAGGAATATGGGTGTACATTACATTATTGAATAATTGCATTTTTGCATTTCTTTTCACAAACCTATTATTACCACTATTTGGTATGTCAAAGTATTGATTAAACTTTTGAACCAGCCATTCTCCTTCATCATAAGGACCACACTCATAATAAGGATATTTATTATCATCATCTATATAACCGCCATACGGTCCATATGATAACAATTTAACAATCGTATCATTAAGATTATAATTACGTCTTGCATTATTCAAGAAAGCATCCGGTAAGTCTCCGGCAGAATAATAGATAGGAGAAGTATTACCGGAGCTATTGCAAACATACACATAGTGCATTCCTCCCCAAATTCTTTCTATTCCTAAATCGCTTAAGAAATTAGTGGCATTATCATAAATAAAATAGAGGGTGTTGTAATAGTTTTGGGGAATTATTTCTCCTGCTTTGAATTCCAATAGTACTCTATCTGCAGAATCTTTATACATAACATCTTTGGTAGCGATTGCATAAGTAGAAGTAGGATTAAAAATCATATCTCTTCCTTTTACGAGGTTGTCGAATGGTTGAAAATCGCTACTTGAATTTTCGGAAAACATGATATTTAATCGTTCTCCTGTTTCCAAACAGATAGCATACCCCGGAAACCAGCCCATACCTTCATCTTTATTTGGTCCGAATCCATCTTTTTTACCATCGGGTTTTCCATCTTTTCCAACTGATTTAGCTTTTCTTGGTTCGTTTTTCAATGCACCGCCTTCGGATTTTTTAGGATCTGCACAAGATTCCAGTACAATACATCTGGTCCATAAATCTTTATTCGGAGTAAGTACAACGTTTACTGAATACAGGTTCGTCATTGTTTGGTTATAGCCGGGCTGATCGTTACCGGAACCGTTTCTAAGCTGCCAAAAAATATAAGAAGAAGGAGAAGGTTCGGTGATTACCGGTTTACCATCCTTATCGTAAGTAACTACCGGTTCAGGTGAAACATACTTGGCTTGTGGGCATTGATCATAAGGAGAAGTGAGCACATACGGCGCCCATGTTCCTCCACAAAGGGTTGAAAACCTACCTGTTGGATCTTTAAAAGCACGATCACAGTGTAGGCTGTTTCTATCACGAGGATCACCTACAATTGATGTTGATTGAAAAAATGCGTCTTCCAATCTTACCATGTGATAGGTACCATAAACGTTCCATGTCAAAGAATTATTACTATGCCAAACGCCAAGGTTATTGGATCCGGCACGAATCCAGTTTTGAGGAAGCGGAAGATTTCCGGCATCTTCTAAACCGATAATCCATTCGCTACCACTATTGGAAAAAATGATATCCTTACTAATATCAATTTTTTCAGATTGGCAATACAACAATTCTGCTCTGTAAATATTTCCTTTACAGTCCTCTCTACCCATAATTTTATCCCAGTTATCAAGAACGAGTTGTTGTTTGCTCACAAAGTCTGCATTTTTAATTGCTATAGACAGACCCAAGGGAAGAATAAGATACTCGTCATAGTTTCCAATAGTAGCACGAGATGAAAATACGCGCTTGGCAGTGGTATCTTCATTTACTATATTTATTATATTGGCTGCAATAAGTTCTTCATCTGATACGCTTTCATCAATAATAAGTTCCCAGAAAAAATCTCCGGACACATCCATTGAATTTTTATTAATGATAGAATCTCTAATAATGATTGTATAATCATAAGGTTTTACGCGTAGCGGGTCAATCACTTTAATGTTTAACGGACCGGCATTTCTTTCATATTTAAGTTCTCTCACTCTATAATCGCCATTATCTCCGCCGGTAACAATTTGGTTAATTGTTTCCGGTGTAAGTTCTAATGCAAAACCTCCATTACCTTGTCCATCTACACGAGTAATATAGGGCATTGATCCGTAATCAGAATTGAGGGTAGTTGCACCTCCATGCGTGGAAGGAGGATGAGGTACTGCTGCTATAGGCGTAACGGATTTACCTTCAGCTGTTTTTCTACCTCTCAAATAAGGAAGTTTTTGTCCTGCTAATCCATTGTCAGCAAGCGGATCTAAACTAAATGGCCAATACTCATTATAGGCGTATGCAATGGCAATAAAGTAATAGGTTTTATAATTTACCAATTGCTTGTTCCCTGTTGCAAAAGCATCTTGAGTAATTTCAAAAGAGTGTTCTATACCGGTATTACTTCCGTTTACTTTTTCTTTAGGAATCGAGACTTGCAGATCCTCATCAAATTCCCAATTAATAAGCCGTCCTACGGGATTACCTTTATTGTCAAAGTTTACAATATCATACTGTCTTACCAATCGTGCCAAACTTGGATTCTCCAAATCGTTAGCACCTACTCCGGGATCTGTAACCTGAAATATTTGATATCCTTCAAAACGGTAATATCTATCATAATGTATGGTATCGTATGCTACTTTATATATTATCGTATCACTATCGCTACCAAAAGTAATCGTATCGCCGTTAGCGTCTGTAAGAATAACAGGAATTCTCTCTTCATCAATTCTCCATTCCGGAATGGTTTGATCCAGTTCTTCATAATCTTCATTTGCATTATTGCTTAAAGAACTGTTTGTTAACATCAGGATAAGTTTTTGGTCATATTCTCTAATGGTTAAATTAGGGGCATCCGGTCCATCAAGTAATTTAAAACAGTTTTCAAAAAGCGCCTGACATTTATCATCGGCTATCATTAACAGAGCCAGGGAAGCTTGAACTCCGCCACTTGAAGCGCGTGCCCACGGAATACCCACAGTAATATAGTTACAAGCACCTTGTTTTAATGTAAATGGTCCTGCAGATTGCATAAATCGACGATCTCCAGGAGTATTTGGATCTGAACCAATACCATTAGAATGTTCTTCCGACCAAATTCCATTTTTACCGCCAAGTCCATAATTTGCTCCATTCGCATTTGGAGCAGCGCCATAAGTTCCCCAGTTACAATAGTCGGTACCTTTCGGAAACATAAAATCACAAGGAACAAATTCATTGGTAGTATTATAACCGGTTCCACCATAAGTCATTTTTAATCCGTCTCCCCATATTCCTCTCAACAAATTATAATACTTGGTGTAGGTATCGGGATCTCCCATAGGTCCGGGATCACTATTTCTGTGATATACAAAACGACGCATTCCAAAACGTTCGTTGTCAGGAATACCATCGCCAAAGTTTACTCCATTTATGGCAAATTGGTTATTCCAGCGTATAGGTAATGTATCTTTCAGTTTAATACCGAGGCTATCGCGTTCCACAATAATGAATGCTCCGGGAATAGTATCCGATAGATCGACAGGCGGTCCATTTTTCCATGGTTCGTATTCGTAAATTTGCTGTACAAATTTTTCACAATATTCCCTTTCTTGCGAATTTCCGGTAATATTTCCTGCTTCTTTAATAAATTTTGGATTATCTGATCCATCCGGATCAATATAAGGTCCTTGAAAGAAGTCAACACCTACTGCCGGAGGATTCGCTCCATAAGCCCAAGGTTCACCATTACCATCTATTTCAGTCCCATTATAACAATATCCCAAACCTCTCATTACATCACAACCAACAAAATCATCTCCTGCGTATCCTACGTCAGGATCCACCCATTGCGAGAAATAAGTTTCTTTAAGGGTACTCGTACCACGATTTACAATTTCATAGGAATAGAAAGTCATTTTATTTAGTTCGTCATTCGTAGCAAAAGCAAAAGCCTGCACTCTTATTTCAAGTCCAATAGATCTAGGACTTTGAGATTCTGTATGAGGTCCGCCTCTATCATTGAGAAACCAAAAAATGGTTTCATCTCCTTTAAGCACATGGTCAGCGAATATCATCATATTATCCCATTTGTACTGTTCGCGGGTTACTTTACGTTCCATCGGCATAGGCAAAGCATCGGGATTTGGAATGTTTCCATACGGATCACAAGCTCCTGTTTCATTAATCCATGGACACTGTTTAGCTTTATCTAAATTTATTTCTGACCATGGACACAAATCATTGGCAAAATCATAATAGGGATAGTCGCCCAATTCAGGTCTATAGTCATACGGGTTATTACCCGGAAGTGTGTAAAAAGGCGCTAAAAATTGAGATTGTCTTGCTTCTCCCAGAGCGGGCCATTCTAAAATAGATTTGGGAATTCTTCCTTTATACTCAGCATCATTTTCGGCAAAGCCTCTGATGTGTTGTTCCACTTCTATACGCGACATCGGAAAAAATCTATCGTATTTATTACAGGTAGGTTGGTCAATACCTCCGTCATCCATATTTAGCGGACCATTCCAATAGTCATTTCCTTTTTGTCCAAAAGTCATAGCAGCTACATAGAGTTGTCCTGCATCATCTTTACCGCCGATCCAAAGAGCAGCGGAGAACATGGATGTTTTTCCGGTTCCTTTAGGAACTTCGTATTCAGCATTTTCTCTGAACCACATCGTTCCATTAGACATAATATAAGCGCGTACAAGATTTAAGGAGAGTTCAATGTTTTGTGAGGGTGGTGAACAACTTGCGTTATCCTTAGGGGTGTTTTTTACAATAGGTCCCTTATATCTTTCAGCTCGCACCTGTAAGGTTGCAATTATAAAAATAAGGGATAAAACGATTAAAAATTTACATTTATTATTCATATAATTTATATTTTACAAAGTGAAACATTAAAATGAAAAAGATATACCCAAATAGACTCTGAAAGGCGGATTATAATTATACGGATTCGCAATCATCATTTGATAGTAATTTTCAGCAACAGCAGCAGGTATGGTTGCAGATGTCAAATAATTTTGGAATAATTGTGAAGACAAAAATCCGTCATCCATCGGATTACCAGTATAATCGTACACACCAATCACATTTTTCAGATTGAGAAGATTTTGAAAATCTAAAGAAATTGCTAAAAAGCCGGGTTTATTTTTAGGTTTTCCGCTTTCGGATTTACTTTTTTTACCGGCGAGATTTAACATAAAAACTTTTTCAAGACGCAGATTACATTCGAAAGACCATGGCATATTTGCGCCATTGATAGATCCTTTCAGAATAGGTTTTGTATTTTCTCCCCAATTTAGTGCAGAATACACATCTCTGGATCGAGAATATGGCATTCCCGAAGCAGCAGTGACAACCAATGTGGCTCCGGTATTTTCTAACCATCTAATTTCTTTTTTAGTATCCGTACCTTTCTTTTGTTTTACGGTAACAGGTCCGTTATAATTGGCACCTTGATCAAAACTAAAGAAAATAGTAGCTCCAATTTTATGACGTTGGTCATAACTTAAATTGGTAAGGGTTCTTAAATTGGGTTGACCGGAAGCAATAAGGGCAACGTTTGAACCTGCGCTTGATCCTGTTCCCTTAGCAAATGAAAGCGTATAGCTGGCATTGAAAGATATGTTTTTTGTACCTTTCATTGTCATTCCTAAAACATATCCCTGAACGGTACCAAAGTCATGGTTATAATATGAGTAATAGGTATTCGGATAAGCTCCGGTAAAACGATAAGATTGAATTTGGTCTCTTACTTCTTTGTAATAGGCAGCAATATTGAGTGCGGCATTTTCTCCTACTTTTTGACGGAATCCGATTTCATAATCTACGGTTCTTTGGGCACGCAGATTCGGATTATTAATAATTCGGTTAGAAGATTGATAATTATTAATAAATAAATAGGCAATCGGATTCATTTGCCATTGCGTTGGACGATAGGTAATAATATCGTAGTGTGCATAAAATAGCGAATTGACAGATACAGGGAAAGAGAATGAAATACGGGGCATTACATTCAATTGTGGTTTATATTTTTGGAAAGCATTGCTTGCAGCAAGGGATGGGTCTCCACTTTGGCGTGATTCTATCAAAATAGGTCCACCGGCGCCAACGTAACTTATAGGATCTGCTATTTCCTGTCCTAAATTATCATACCATTTGAGGCCATTTCTATACGCTACTATACTTTGAGGTGCATTGGCTATTTCAGTATTAGATTCACCAACATAGGGTATCCATGCATCAGCAACGTTATCCGGAAACTCAAAATCTCTCCATTCTGAACTGTTTTTTAAATCTTTTACAGAATGAGCATCTCTCAGTAAGAATGGATCTTTTAATACCCATTGATTGGCATTCAAATAGTCTAAACGTAATCCCACGTTAAAAAGAAGGTTGGAGATAGAGAATTTATCCTGTAAATACCACGCCATATAAATCGGTTCAAAAGCGCCAATAGCATATTTATCTTTGTCATGCAAATTAGGTTTTTTGGTATCAGGGTCTATGCCGCTAAAAAAGTTATCTAAGTTAATTTTTTTATTAGACCTATTACCGAGATAATCGTATCCGTTATATGCAATTAAACTAAATCCTCCATTAAACAACTCATAATTAGAGAAAAGGTCTAAAGTGAAGTCACTCGGATTATAGCTGTCTATGTCAAGATATTGTACTTCATTATATTTTATTCTATTTCCCGGAATTGGAATACCAAACTTGTTTCTAAAATTTATATCAAAATTTTTAAGATTGGGCATCACATCATATACCATAGTATCTAAAATCATAATATCACCAATGGAAGTATATCCGATTATAGGAGCAGTATCGCCATGTAGCCAATAACCGCCTGAATAATCGAGAGGAAAATTGCCTTCATCTCCGGTAATTTGTCTCATAAGTTCCCACAGATTTTCCGGATTATTCATTGAATAACTTCTATTTGTAAGTTTTTCAAAGTCAAATCCAAATTTTACTTCATGATCTTTAATATTTAGAGACAAACTTGCTTTTGCGGCTATGGCTTCTGTTCTTGACTTTCCAAAGCCTGAATTAATCCACCCGGGAGGCGTAAACAAACCGCTTCCAATGGTATTTAAACTACCTATTCCGTTGAGGAGTGCAGAAAATTGCATATATTCGGTAGTTGTGAAAGAAGGATTGCCAAAGAATAGGAAAACTCTGCGGCGATCTGCTTCTGTGATATATGGATCATTAACATCTACTCCGGTTCTCTCCTTTATAAAATCAATAAAATTTTGTGTATAAGGTAATAAAGTTGGATTATAATAATTTCCAAATGCATTGGGATCAAATGTAGTCCAATAGGCAGCTTGTGGTTTATCAAACTTCATAAAATAAACATCTATCACTGAGTCCATTGGATTTCCGTCTGGGTCAAATATTTCATATCTATTATCTACTATTCTCATCATTTCTTCAAAATTATAAGTGTCCCGTCTTTCTGTAGCAAATTTACCGACATAGCCGTATGCAAAAAGATTATTCTTATGATTTCTATCCTGAATTTTTGTATTACTTAATGTATAACTAACATTAACATCATACATTATATTTTTAAGGATAGCTTTAGCTGTAGTATCCGTTTTTACGCGATGGTTAATTCTAGCATTCAACCGAAGTGTATTACTGATATTTATTCCGTTATTTACAGAATTAAAGAGAGCGGTTCCTCTACGCCATTCGAGCCCTTGATCGTATTGATAGGTACCGTTAAGCGTAAAGCGCAGAGTGTTTTTAGGTCTTCCGCGTGCATCTTTTCCGCCACCCATAATATCAATTTTTCCTTGCGCAACAAATCCCCAGTCGTGTGCATTTTGACGCACTCTAATTTTTTGGAAAGCGTCGCCTTCAAGGTCATTGGCTCTGGCATAGCTGTAATAAGTACCTGCTGAATATCTATACTCAAGAGGTCTGGCAATAATATCGTCAATTATTTCGGGTTTTGCTACCCATGTTCCCCCACGTGCAGGGGAGGCATCTTTATTATAAGTACCTTCAACAGAGAGTAAAAATCCCATGCGAGCGGGGTCGTTAGGAGTTTTTCCTTTAAGAATAGGTCCTGAGACGGAAATTGCGGCAAGTGTTTGTGCATATCCTTCCAAAGAACTTCGAAGTTCAATGCCTCCGTGAAAATCTTTTGAGACTCCGCGGGTAGTAATAACGGTAAAACTTGTACCGTCTCCAAATTCAGCGGGAATACCGCCTTGAATGAGTTCAACGCCTTCTACCGATTGCATAGGGATACCGCCGCTGCCACGAACGCGTACCCCGTCAATAATAGTTTGTTGACCGTCACTACGGTTTCCGCGCACAGATACAATAGCTCCGTCCACAGTAGCAACACCTTCCAAATTTGCAAGGGCTCCGCTTATAGAGCGTCCGGGGGTTTTACGTACCTCATCTGCTGTTAATACGGTAGTAGTGGTAGTGTTGTCTGGTCTAAAAGTTGGTGGTATATATACAATAACCACCTCCTCTAATTCATTAGAGCAGTCAACCTCAAGATCAATGAACTTTACTTCAGAACTTGACACGTAAATACCTGTTTGGGTATGTACGGTTAGGCAATTCATCGATCCTCCGGCACTAATGTCATACGTACCGGCAGGTACTCCAAAAATTTGGTAAGTGCCTTGATCGTCGGTGTTCGCTCCATTTATTACCTTACCATCTTGTTTTAAAAGGATTTGAATGTACTGAGCGGGGAAACCGCTAGCATCTTTTACTACCCCTTTAATGGTACTTTGGGCATAAAGAGTGCTCATCACCAGCATACACAAAGAAAGTGTAAAGAGTAACTTTTTAATCATAGCCATTAAATTATATTAAACATAAATTTGATTGATTTTATTTAAGGGCATAAAAATAGAATTTATTTCCTTTCTGTTGAGAAGAAATTAAAAAAAAACTACAAAGAAAAATGTAATCAGTTAGTTTTTAGTGTTTTTAAATATTTCACTATATAAAAATGCCTTTTGAAGCTCTGTGCCTTCAAAATCATTCAATAAAACTGCTTTGTCTTCAAAATCACCGTTTTGTAAAATATTTTCAGAATTTTGTACAAGATGATTAGCCGTTTCAATTTTCTGTGTTTTTTGCTCTTTTATGCTCTTTTTGGGATAAATATTGAAGTTTTGCAACGAATCGTAACCATTTTGTTGTTCAAAAACTACCACCGGTTCCGAAGTATTATAGAGATCTTCCTGCGTGGAAAAGTCTTGATAAGATGTTTCATAGTTTTCATAAGATACTTGCTTTTTTTTCCTTGCCTTTAAGTACATGCTTAAAATGGAAAAACCAATGGCGATGAGAATAAATATTATTTTTTCTGACTCCATATTATTTGATTTTTAAATCTTTATAAATTTTTGAGATAATTTTTTTAGTATAAAGCGGAAAATCGGCTTTCATCATCCAGTCGTAATAAGGAGGTTCAATAGTAAAAACTTTTTTAACGGAGACACCTTTATATTTTCCAAAATTAAAGACTTCCTCATCATTTTCATTAAAGACAACATGTCCGGCAAAATCAACGGTACGATGTTCTCGGGAAAAATTACTGAGTAATTTTACGTTATTTTCCAATTTTGTAATTTTTCCTGTTTTGACATCTTCATGAATAGTTCCTTCATATTTAGATAATTGTCCTTTCAGTATTTCAAAAGTGGCGCGGGTATCGGCGAGGGCTTGGTGGGCATCGGTAAGTTCTTTTTGGCAATAAAAACGATAAGCGGCGCGTAAGTTTCGAGGCTCCATCTTATGGAAAATATTTTGCACATCAATACACTTTTTATCTCTGATGTCAAAATCTATGTTCGCTCTTAAAAACTCTTCTACCAACAAAGGGAGGTCAAATTTATTGGAGTTGTAACCTGCCAAATCACAATCTTCCAAAAACCCAAGAACTTCATCTGCAATTTCTTCAAAAACAGGCTTATCTTTCAGGTCGGCGTTTGTAATTCCGTGCACCGCTTCGGCTTCTTCCGAAATAGACATTTTTGGGTTAATGCGCCACACCCTCTCTTCTTCTGAACCGTCAGGATTCACTTTTAGTAAGGCTAATTCAATAATTTTATCTTTTCCGACATTTAAACCGGTAGTTTCTACATCAAAAAATACAATAGGACGAGTAAGGGATAATTGCATAAGGGATTTAAAGTTCAAGGTTTAAGGTTTAAAATTCTTTTAATTTTTAATTTTTAATTATTTTATGTGTTTCAACAGTGTTGTTTTCTTTCAATATTCTAACAAAATAGATTCCTGAGGACAAATGGGAAATGTTGATGAGATGATGAGATGATGAGGTAATGAGATGATGAGGTGATACTTTTCTTCCAAAAACATCAAAAACATCAATACTTATTACGTCATTGCGGGCTTGACCTGCAATCTCAATTCTCAAAACTCCCGTTGTGGGATTGGGGGCAATTATCGTTTTTGTTTTTGTTTTTTCACAACAATCCATATTTAATTTTAGAGATTTTCCCAACACCGGTCTCAGCATGGGAGTACCTTTAAACACGGAGGTTTCCCAAATGCCGCGAGTATTAAATTTAACAAATTCTCTTGCATCTGTATTTTGGTCAAATCCAATATTCAGTTGCACATTTCCTTGTTGTTCAAACCCTATCCAAATATTACCCGATACTAAGATTTTTTCTTCCAGCGGATATTCAACAAAGTCAAGAAATTTGTTTGCAAAAGCGGGTTGGTTTGCTTCCATAGTATAGATTTTATTTCCGGGTTGTCCGTTATCATCTTCCCAAACCACAATAGAAAACATTGCATCCTTGTTTTCATCATTTTTGGTATGATTAAACCACATTTGGATGCCACATAAGGAATCGGGCACCCGAACGGAAAATTTCATGGCTAAGAAAGCAATATTATATTGATTATTGAGGCAATATCCATACTCTGCGGTACCGTCATCATACGCATAATAGTTATAAAATTTTTGTTCATAAATACACGTATCATTAGCGGTACAAAAATCCATCCCTCCCACATTTTGAAATATGTGAGTTATTTTAACCGTAGCCGTATCGGTTAAAGTGGGAGTAAATAAAATTTTAGGATCTGTTTGTTCTTCATAAGTGTGATGAAGTCCGTGTGTATAGTACGGATAAGTGTCAATGGGTTCTTTTACAGGATATTCATATATTTCATTTTCATTTTGGGTAACAATGTATGTATAACTTGAGGTACGGATACCATTGCTGAGATTTGTAAGATCGTTATGGAAGTGGGATTTTCTATCCTCAGGGCGAAATTGCTTCCATGGCATTGCCTGATACTTGTCTAAAAAGGAGGTCGTAGGATTAACAAATGCCAAATCGTTGGTAAACACATCTTCATAATTTCTATTGACGTCCAATCGAATATAGTCAATATGCCATTGATCTACATTGCCTTCCCAGCCGGAAATACCTTGTTGGGGTTCAAGGCTGGCATAGTTTCTAAATCTAAACTGAAAATTCCCACACAAATATTTTTCATCAGTTATAGGAATCATCACCTGTTCAAAATATTTAAGTGGATCTGCATCAGTCCATTTACTAATATTAAATCCGGGCGTTGACCAAATGTGATTCCACACGGTATATGCCGTATCTTCCAACGGAACCAAATATCCGAATTCAAGCACCAATGAGTCGTTTTTATTGGGTTGGTTTCCAATAAATGCTTCGGCGCCGGCGCCTACCACACCGCCACCACCGGGTTGAAAATAAAAACTAAAATATATAGAATCGGCAGGTGTAATTTTTTTAGCGCCGCTTTCATTAAACAACGAATCTAACCGAATAAAACGCGAAGTAAGCGTATCGGCTCCTTTCGGCGACATATTCAAATGGGGATAGATCTCTCCCTTTTCGTTCAAGGCATCTAATGTAACCACGCCGATAGTAGGCGGATAAACTGCAAACGTGTTGTTTACAAATGCTTGTCTGTCTATAAAAAGATTTTCGTTAGGATAACCGGTATAATTTGAAAAATCTTCAAAAAAAGGAAGTAACAACGGTGTATTTTCAATATCCCCTTTACTTTTGGGGAATGGTTGTGTTTCACAAATTTTAACAATTTGAGAGTTGGTGTGCAACCCTGTTAAAAATTCTTGTGCCTGAACAGTGCCAGTGAGGAGTAACAAACCGAGCAGAAAAATTACCCTGTTTAAATGAGTAGGAAAAAAATTACAATATATATTCATCATTCTATAGTTTCATTTTCATTATCAAAAGGCAGGTCTTCCGTATTTTTTCCCACCACCAACGTAATGGTTTCTCCCGCACTGATTTCGGTTCCGGGGTGGATGATTCTACCTTTATAAAGTTGTTCTAAGACAACATTTTCATACGGACTTGGCTTTAAGATGACTGTACCTTGTACCAACCCAATCGCTTTGAGCATAATTTCGGCTTGACGCAAGGATACATCCTGTAATTGAGGCATAATTACTTTCGGCGGAGTATCTGAGGCGACCGTAAGATATATTTTTCTACCTTTTTTTACCATTTCGCCCACGTGCGGATCTTGTTTCAATACTGTTCCGGGTTTATTTTTTCTATCATATAAATAATCGGAAACAACAATAATATAATCTTTTGAAACATCCTCTTTTTTTAATAACTCTTGTGAATCCATGCCGATAAAATTGGGCATTACTACTTCTGTTCCATGTCGCGTATATGAATCTAATACAAAAAGAGCCAATACACAAATAATTATGAATATACCAAGAGCTAATAAAATATGAAATCCCCATCTTCGAGGTGAAAAGAAAAAATTTCGTAATCCTGACATATTTATAATAAGATGTTTTTTACAAACAGCAAAAATATATTTTTATTATACTATACTACATTTAGATTAGAAAAAAAGACGCATCTTGCTTACCGTTTCACGTCCATTGCATTTCTCAGCGCACTGCCCACGAGCATAAAAGCCAGCACCAATAACATAATGGCAACTCCCGGAACAAGCGCTAAATAGGCTTTGTTTAACACAATATAAGCGTAATTTTCTTTTATCATCATGCCCCAGGAAGGAATTGGGGGTTGCACGCCCATGCCCAAAAAGCTCAAGCCTGCTTCCATGAGAATGGCAGAGGAGAAGTTGGCGGCTGAAAGCACTATTAAGGTGCCCAAAATGTTGGGTAATATGTGTTTGAAAATAATTCTGAAATTGGAAAACCCCAGCGCCCGACCGGCTTCTACAAAATCTTGCTGTTTGAGCGCAAGCGTTTGCCCTCGCACCACCCGCGCAATATCCACCCACATCGTTAATCCTATAGCAATAAAAATTTGCCAAAACCCCTTGCCGAGCGCAAAACTAATGGCAATTACCAGCAACAATGTTGGAATAGACCACACCACATTGATGAACCACGAAAGCGCCGCATCCGTTTTTCCGCCATAATAGCCTGCGGTTGCGCCTACAAAAACGCCTATCAACAAAGCGATGAACACTGCAATAAACCCCACCGCCAAACTGATGCGCGCCCCCAACAACAACTGGCTGAGAACATCACGCCCGTAACGGTCTGTGCCGAGAATAAACGTTTTCTTTTGTAGAGACGGAATGCATTCCATCTCTACAACAACATCATTCAATATTGGAATCGAATTATACCGCGGCGGCTGTCCGTACAACATTTTATGAAAACCGCCTATCTTTTTTACCGGAGGTTCTTTTTCCATATTCATAAAATACACAGAAAACCCCGGCGGCTGCAACGCAATTTCTAAATGCTGGTCGTTGCAATAGGGGGTTTTATCGGGCGTAATCAAATATCCTAACACTGCCACGAGAAGCACAATGCCTAAAAAAATGAGAGAAACCATACCCATTTTCTCTTTTTTAAACCGTTTCCAAGTCAGTGCAGAAAGTGAAAGCGCTTTTTCTTCGGTACGTTTTTTACGGAAAATGTGCATCGTTAAATTTTTGCACAAAAATATTATTTTTGCCGACAGCAATTTAACAACATTTAATGGCAAAACCAAAAAAAGTAAAAACAGAACCTATCGCCTTTCAGGGGAATTTAGAAGAACTTATTATTCAATCTCTTATGGAGAAAAAAGGGGAACAAATTGTTTGCATTGATTTAAAAGCGATGCACCATGTTTTGTTCGATTCTTTCATTATTTGCACCGGCAACTCCAAGCCGCATGTGGAAACGCTCAGCGATTTTGTGCAGGAAATCACCAAAAAACAAGCCGGAATAAGACCGGCTTATGTAGAAGGGCGTGCCAACGGCGAGTGGATTTTGCTCGACTATTTTAACATCATTGTGCATATTTTTCAACCCGAAATACGACAGTTTTTTAATATTGAATCGTTGTGGAGCGATGCGCCTTGTCAATGGTTTTAAACAATGGTAATTATTCTTAACTCACGTAAAAGATGGTGGTGCAGAAATAAACTATGCTTATAATGAATGTAATACATTAAATATTTTAATAATTTCGGCACACTCCTTTATGTCGTGTGCGCGCAAAACAGTTGCGCCATGATGGAGTAATAGGGTATTCAATACGGTCGTTCCGGATAAAGATTCTTCCGGCGATTTTTTCAACACATTTTGAATCATTGATTTTCGCGAAATGCCAACCAAAATGGGAAAATTCAATATGGAGAAAGAATGAAGATGATTGATTAAGTAGTAATTTTGTTCTACTGTTTTACCAAATCCAAAGCCGGGGTCAATCATAACATCTTTCACTCCTTTGGCAATCAATTTTTCGATGTTGTTACCAAAAAATGAAAGCATTTTTGGAATTAACTCCTCTGTTGCAAGGGGCTGCGAGCGGTTATTGTGGGTTAAGACGTAGGGTACACGGTGTTTACCCACAATATCAAACATCTGAGGAGCAGCCCCTCCGGTAACATCGTTAATCATCGCTGCCCCTTCTGTTAAAGCCATATCGGCTACAGCGGCACGATAAGTATCCACAGAAAGATACGCATTCGGAAAATGAGAGAGAATGAGTGGCACATATTTTTTGATAGTTTCAAACTCTTGTTTTTCATCTGTTTCCCTTGCATCAGGGCGGGTAGAAACGGCTCCCAAATCAATAATCGTGGCGCCCTCTTCCAATATTTGTTCCACACGTTTTAAAACCGCAGTATCCGAAATATATCTCCCGCCATCAAAAAAGGAATCCTCAGTAACATTGAGGATTCCCATTATGATAGGAGTATGTAAAGAGACTAATGTTTGGTTTAAGTTAATTGATCTCATAAGAGATTTGAGATTTGAGATTTGAGATTTGAGATTTGAGATTGTCGCATATCTCATATCCGTTAATCTCATATCTTTATTTTCCGTAGAGAATATTCGGTCCGCAGTCATTCACAATCATACGGTACCAATAATCGGGATATCTGGGTTGTTCGGGAAATTCGGCTTGCGGGTTCGTAGCGCCATTGGTAATAAATTTTCCGTTTTCTTCTTTCTTAATATTACCGTCGTGATATTTTACCAATAAATATTCAAACAATTTATTCCATTCTCCCATTACTTCTTGGCTACGTTGGTTTGAAAAAGCATTAAGCAACTCCGTAACTTCATCAGAACTCTCTTTAGAAGCATCAATAATCTTGGAAGCCATTTTGTTAATATCTTCAATGCTTTGCATTTCCCATTTATCTTGTTTTTCGTTAATATGTTTAATCATAGCATTATAGCGTGTATAGGCGAAATTGCTCACTTTTGTAAACGTCCAGAATGCGGAGGTTGGGGAATATTCCACCATTGAGCCGTTTCCCACTCTGAAAGGTTCGGGAATTTTTGTAATGCAGCAAAACATAGGCACATAGCAGCAACTGGCGGCGTCATCTACGCCAAACCACAAAATACCGCCGAAAGCATCGGGGTATTGGCTTCGGGCTTGGGCAATGAAAGAGAAGCCTGTTTGTTGGGTAGCGGTAGCGCGTTCGTGCAGGTATTTTTTGCCATCTACTTCCCAACTCATGGGGCGCCAACGGTAAGGGCAAACATAAGGACCTGCACCCAAATCTTTGGTCATATCCATAGAGGTTCCTTCGTAATGGTCGCGCATCAGTTGCATTACTTGGCGCACATCCACTTTTTCTACCGGTTTAATCCACAGGGGCATACGATTGGTAAGGTTTTCGCCGCGTGCGTAATTTTCGTACGGTTTCATCAGTTCAGGGTTAAGGCGGTAGAAACCTGCCCACACACGGGCTTCGCAAGCGCGGGCGCCGCTAAAATCCACCGGAGCATAAGTATCGCTGAAACTGAATTGGGCATCGGGCGCATCTTTGGGATACAATCCTTTTAATTTGGCAAAAGAAACCACATCCCACGAGTAAATCGTCTCTACTTCGGGATTATACAATTTGTCGAATTGTTTGTTTGTGATAGAGGTTTTGCCGTCAGCAAGCGGGAACGTTTGAATACGGGCTTGGTTGGCGTGTCCGCTCACATAACCATCGGGGATACGGCGAGCTACCCACACAGCGCCTTTGGTCCAGCCTTTCAGCGTTTTACCTTTTGCGTCCAACATCTCTTCCCCTTTGCCTATCAGTTCAAAAATCCATGCTTCGTTTTTGTCAATAATTGAAAACGATTCGCCGGAGCTGGCGTAGCCAAAGTTATCCAAAAAATCGCTGATACATTTAATCGCCTCGCGTGCGCTTTTTACCCGTTGCAAAGTGATGTAAATCAGCGAACCATAGTCCATAATGCCGTTGGGTTTACTCAATGTATCCAATCCGCCGTAGGTAGTTTCTCCTATACTTACCTGAAATTCGTTCATATTGCCCACTACATTATAGGTTTGCAGCGCTTGCGGAATTTGCCCCATATAAGTACCTGAATCCCATTCAATCACATCCATCATAGTACCGGCGGGATAGGTGGCTGCCGCCCAGTGGTACAATTCTCCGTACAATGTGTGCGAATCGGCTGAATAGGAAACCATTACGGAACCATCTTTGCTGGCGCCTTTGGTAACAATAAAGTTTGTACAAGCAAATGCTTGCATAAAAATTGCGGTCGCAAAAATAAAGACCGCAGATAAAAAAAGTTTTTTCATAAAGTTAAACATTTTATTAATTGATAATTAGGTTTTCAAAAGGGTGCAAAGGTAAAAAAAAATAAATATTCATGTACTTTTGCATCGCCAAATGAATCACTTGTGCCTGCAAAAAAAACTTTATTTCCAAGAATAAAAAATTATAAATCAAGACTTTGTGTAATTATTTTGTGCAATCTTGTTGCTGCACTTTTTTCTATTTTGTCATTTTTTTTATTAGAGCCGTTTGTGAACCTCATCTTTATTAAAAATTTTGACAATCTGAGCCCTTTCAGTGAAATCTTTATATCCTATTTGTCTAAAATAATTGATATTCAATCACTAACTACTTCTATGGCAGCTATGGTAGTGATAGTTATTCTATTCTTTATCTTAAAAAATCTATTTACTATTCTCTCATCGTGGTTGTTTGCCACGATAAAAAGCCGATTTATTCAAAACTTGCGGAATGAGATTTATGAACGGATTACCATTTTGCCGCTTTCCTATTTTTCGCAACGAAGACGCGGCGATGTAGTTTCACGCGCTGTGAACGATGTGCAGGAATTGGAAAACACGTTGTTACGCTCTTTGCAACAATTTCTTACCGACCCGATTACCGTGTTAATTTACTTGGTTATACTTTTTCTCATTGATTATAAGTTAACACTTTTCACTATGGCGTTGCTCCCTTTTGCCGGCTTTTTTATTTCATTGGCATCAAGAAAATTAAGGAAAAAATCGGTAACATCTAAACAAAAACTGGGAGCGCTGTTTGCTCATTTGGAAGAATCTTTATCCGGGTTAAGAATGATTAAAGGATTTAATGCTCAACAACATGCTACTAATATTTTTGACAAAGAAAATAAAAAATATGCAAAACTGTATAAACAAATTTTATGGAATGTTGATTTGGCTTCTCCTTTGAGCGAGTTTTTAGGCGTAACTGTGGTGATGATTATTTTGGTTTTTGGCGGCTGGCAAGTAATAAGCGGCACGGGCACACTGTCGGCACCGCTCTTTATTGTTTATATCGCGCTGATTACACAAATAATTAACCCTGCAAAAAATTTTGCAACTGCTGTTTCAAATTATAGAAGAGGCGCTGCTGTTTTAGAAAGAATAGAGGAGGTTTTACATGCAGATGAAAAAATTGTGCAAGCCGAAAATGCAATTCCGGTACATGATTTTCATAACAAAATTGAATATAAAAATGTTTCTTTCGCGTATCAAGATGAAACTATTATTATTGAAAATCTGTCGTTTACCATAAAAAAAGGAGAAACGTGCGCCATTGTAGGACCTTCCGGAGCCGGAAAAAGTACGCTTATTGATTTGCTTCCCCGTTTTTACGATGTTACCGGCGGCGAAATACTGATTGACGGCATCAATGTTAAAGATTATGTGATTGATGACTTGCGAGGCTTGTTTGCATTGGTTACTCAAGATATTGTTTTGTTTAACGATACGATATACAATAATATAACGTATGGATTGCAAAATGTGCCTTTTGAAAAAGTGAAAGCGGCGGCGCAGGCAGCCCACGCTTTGGAGTTTATTGAAGCGCTGCCGTTGCAGTTTAATACTGTGTTGAGCGACAGAGGTTTGTCGCTTTCAGGAGGACAACGCCAACGGCTCAGTATTGCGCGAGCCATTTTGAGAAACGCGCCCATTCTCATCTTAGACGAAGCCACCAGCGCATTAGACACAGAATCCGGAAAAAAAGTGCATGATGCTATTGATGAACTGATGCAGGACAAAACCGTAATCATTATTTCACATAGATTGTCCACCATAGAGAATGCAAACCAAATTATCAATCTATAAATCTCATGTCTTATATCTCAAATCTCAAAAAATGTTTTTAGAAACCAAAGCAAATCGTTCAAACAAAAAAGGCTGGATAGAAGTAATCTGCGGGTCGATGTTTTCCGGAAAAACGGAAGAGTTGATACGCCGTATTCGGCGGGCGCAGTTTGCCAAACAAAAGATAGAACTGTTTAAACCGGCGATTGATACGCGCTATGACGAAACGGAAGTGGTGTCGCACGATGCAAATGCTTTGACCTCTACGCCCGTGCACAATGCTGCCGAAATTTTACTCTATGTCTCAATGGATACCGTTGAAGTGGTAGGTATTGACGAGATACAGTTTTTTGACGAGGGGATTGTGGGCGTGTGCAACCAATTGGCAAATGCGGGAATCAGGGTCATTGTTGCCGGTTTGGATATGGATTATTTGGGAAATCCGTTCGGACCGATGCCTAAACTGATGGCTATTGCAGAATATGTATCCAAAACCCACGCTATTTGCACCCGCTGCGGTGATTTGGCACACTACTCGCACCGAATAGTTGCCGGAGACAAACAAGTACTGTTAGGCGAAAAAGATGCCTACGAACCTCTGTGCAGACACTGCTTTCAATCAATAAATTTGTAGAAATGTAAAAAATAATCTCAATATGAAACAAAAACTTTTTACCACATTCTTAGCAATCATACTAAGTATCAGCGTTTTTGCGCAAAAACAGATTTATACCCCCGAACTGCTGTGGCAGTTGGGCAGAGTGAGCGAAGCCGAACTCTCGCCCGATGGAACGTATGTTCTGTTTGGAATTACTTATTACGACATCGAGCAAAATAAGGGAAACAGAGATTTGTTTACCATATCCTCAACCGGAGGCGATGTTAAACAATTAACTTATACCGAAGAAAGCGAATACAATGCAGTGTGGCATCCTTCCGGCAAAAAAATAGGCTACTTGGCGCCGCTGAATGGTATTATGCAAATTTGGGAAATGAACCCGGACGGTACTGACGCAAAATCTATTACAAATTTTGATGATGACGTGGAAAGTTTTCTGTACGCCCCAACCGGCAATCGTATCCTGTTTACTCAATTGGTGAAAATGGACAAAAATGCACACGACCTGCACCCCGACCTGCCCAAATCTAACGCGATGATTTTCGATGATTTAATGTATCGCCATTGGAACGACTGGACTGATTATTCTTACTCGCACATCTTCGTTGCAGATTATCCTAATATGACGAATGTAGTTGATATTATGAAAGATGAAAGGTGTGCCAGCCCCATTCCCAACAACGGCGGTTTGGAGCAAATTTGCTTCTCGCCCAACGGAAACTTCATTGCTTATACATCCAAAAAAATGACCGGAAGAGATTTTGCCGTAAGCACCAACTCCGATATCTATCTGTATGATATTCTGAATAAAACAACCAAAAATATTTCTGCTCCTAACGCAGGCTACGACATTGACCCCATTTTTTCTCCCGATGGCAATACGTTGATTTGGGCAAGTATGGAAACCGCCGGTTTTGAATCGGATTTGAGACGTATTATGGGATATGATTTCAAAACAGACGTAACCACCAACTATTCAGCAAATTTTGGCGAAAGCGCCTCCGATTTTGTTTTTAGTAAAGATGGTAAAACGCTCTATTTCATAAGTGGTATCAACGCAACTTATCAGATTTTTGAGTTGAATTTGGCAACGAAACAATGCAAACAAATTACCGAAGGCAGACACGACTACACGTCAATCTCTTTGCAAAACAACACTTTAATTGGTACAAAAACCTCAATGGAAAAACCGACAGATATTTTTCGCATTGATATGAACACAGGAAAAGAAACGCAACTTACTTTTATCAATGATGAAAAACTGAAAGATATTGCATCAATTTCTGTGAAAGAGCACCGAGTAACAACCACCGATGGCAAACAGATGTTGGTATGGCTCATTTTTCCACCCAACTTCAACCCGAACCAAAAATATCCTGCGGTGTTATACTGTCAGGGCGGTCCGCAATCTGCCGTAAGTCAGTTTTACTCTTATCGCTGGAATTTTCAAATGCTGGCGTCTCGCGGGTATGTGATTGTGGCGCCCAACCGAAGAGGGTTGCCCTCGTTCGGCAAAGACTGGAACGACCAAATCAGTTTGGATTACGGCGGTCAAAATATGAAAGATTATCTTTCGGCAATAGACTACGCGGCGCAAGAACCTTACATTGATGAAACCAAATTGGGCTGTGTAGGTGCAAGTTACGGCGGCTATTCCGTATATTGGTTAGCCGGCAACCACCACAACCGTTTCAAGGCATTTATTGCGCATTGCGGGATGTTTAACCTCGAAAGTTTTTACGGCTCTACCGAAGAGATGTTTTTTGTGAACCACGACATTGGCGGCGCCTATTGGGAAACCCCCACGCCCGTTGGCTATTCGTTTTCTCCGCATCTTTTCGTAAAAAATTGGGACACACCGATGTTGGTCATCCACGGCGGCAAAGATTTCCGCATTCCATATATCGAAGGGATGCAAGCATTTAACGCTGCCCAACTGCAAGGCATTCCAAGCAGATTTTTGTTTTTCCCCGAAGAAACCCATTTTGTAACCAAGCCTCAAAACTCTATTCTTTGGCACAGAGAATTTTTAGGGTGGTTAGACCGGTGGTTGAAGTAATGCAAACTGTTTTTCGTTTAACAACAGAAAACTAAAATAACTATAAACAACAGTCCATAGCGTATTTTATAACTATTTGTTTTAGTGTTTAATAACATTTAAAACCAACACCTACTTTAAAAATGTTATTATGTCCTTTTGTATGAGGATGAACATTCCCCAAAAAAGAATAACCGGCATCAAAAGTAAAACGCCAAATATCAACCCCCAGACCGGCTTGTAGTCCCATTTGAAAATCATTTTTTGATATATGATCTTTAAATTTTGTACAAAATTCGGGTCCAACAAACAAACGTACTTTAAATTGTTTAAAATCAATGGCTTTAAGTCCTATCAGAATAGGTATATCCAAATGATGTGATTTATATTCATTTGCATTCTGATTTCTAATTACATAATTGATTTCCGGTTGAAGATAAAAACGAAATATAGAAAATCTAAAAAACAATCCTAAATCCGCACCGGGTAAAAATTCTGTATTTAGGTGTTTTTGCATCCATTCATTAGTAATATTTATAGAAATTTTCGGACCAAAAGCAAATATTTCGTTTTTTACTGCTTTTGGTGGTGATTTTTCTTGCTGGGCAAATAAGTTCACAGAAAAAATAAAAAAAACTATGATAAAAAAAATGTGCTTTCTTTTCAAAATGGTTTGCATAATTATCAATTTTTTAGGTTAAAAAATTCTTAAGAAATGATTTTTTTATCAAATCATATTAGAAAACGTTATTTTTGCATAAAAATTGATTCTAATACAAAAAATGATGCAAAAAATCTTTTCTATTGCTTATTTTCCACCTATAGATTATGTATTAGAAATGAACAATGCAAACCATGTTTTTATTGAGGCGTACGAAAATTATCAAAAACAAACTTATAGAAACAGAGCCACTATTTTAACCGGTAATGGGCTGCAAGATTTAATTATTCCTGTGGTAAGAACTTCTGTAAAAGTAATGAAAGAGATACAAATTGACAATAGCGTGGCTTGGCAACGCAACCATTGGAAAACTATCGAATCTGCCTATAATAACAGTCCCTATTTTTTGTATTATAGAGATTTTTTTGAACCGTTTTTTCAAAAAAAGCAATTTTTCTTATTTGATTTTAATTTGGAATTATTACATCTGTTAAGAAAATTATTTAATATAAAAAATCATATCTCTTTAACTGAAAATTTTGATATTTTCCCTAAAAATTGCGAAGATTTTAGAGATTATTTTCTGCCTAAAAATCGCATTTTTCGACCCAAAAAAATACAATATCAGCAAGTTTTTGCAGATCGTTCCGAATTTGCCGAAAATCTTGCATGTATTGATTATTTATTTACAAAAGGAAGCAATTTTTGATAAAAATTCAAAAAAAACGCACAAACCTCTTGACAAACGCCTCTTGAAAGTGTATATTTGCACCCTCAAAATTTTATGTAATGAAATTATCACAATTCAAATATTTTTTACCGCAAGAATTAATTGCATTACACCCTTTAGCCGAAAGGGATATGTCTCGTTTAATGGTACTTAACCGTAAAACCCGCACCATAGAACATCGAATTTTTAAAGATATTTTAGAATATTTTAATGATGGCGATCTCTTTGTGGTGAACAACACACGCGTATTTCCTGCGCTACTTTTCGGCGAAAAAGAGAAAACCGGAGCACAAATTCGTGTTTTTTTACTTCGTGAATTAGACAAAGATACTCGTTTATGGGACGTTTTAGTAGATCCTGCAAGAAAAATTAGAATCGGTAATAAACTCTATTTTGGAGAAGATAGCAATTTAGTGGCTGAAGTAATTGATAATACCACTTCTCGCGGGCGTACCTTACGCTTCTTGTTTGAAGGAAACTATGAAGAATTTCGAGCAAAATTGAAAGAACTGGGAAATACGCCGCTTCCCGAAGATATTTTGCGATTTAGAGACATTGAACCCGAAGATGAAACCAATTATCAAACTCTTTTTGCTACCGAAGAGGGCGCAGTTGCCGTACCTACTTCCGGCTTGCACTTCAGCCGAGAACTTATTAAACGCTTTGAACTTAACGGTATAGACATTGTGCCCGTTACTTTGCACTCAGGATTAGGAAATTTCCGCGAAATTGATGTGGAAGACCTGACCAAGCATAAATCTGACTCCGAACAAATGATGATAACCGAAGAATCTGCCGCAAGAATTAACGTTGCCAAAGATCGCGAAAAAAATATTTGCGTAGTAGGAACAACAACTGTAAAAGCATTGGAATCATCTATTTATCCAACCGGAAAAATTAAATCTTATGATGGTTGGACCAGCAAATTTATCTTCCCTCCTCACCGCTTCTTATCTGCTAATGCAATGGTTACCAACTTCCACCCCTCAGAAAGCCCAATGCTAATGATTGTGGCTGCTTTCGGCGGCTACGAATTTGTGATGAAAGCCTATAAAGAAGCCATCGCCGAAAAATATCGCTTCCTAACCTACGGAGACGCTATGTTAATTATTTAGGTTTTTTCGTATTAAATAATATGTCATTTTCTCAGCCAATTACTATTTCAGGGGTATCCTATTTCGCCTCAGATTTTCATTTTGGCACCCCAAACCAAAAAAAAAGTAAATTACGAGAAACGTTGGTTATTAAGTGGTTGGATTATATTCAAAAGGATGCCGAACATTTATTTTTATTAGGTGATACTTTCGATTTTTGGTTTGAATATAAAGGAAAACCGCCTGCTTTTTTTACATCTTTTTTAAATAAAATTGCAGAACTACGAAAAAAAGGTATCGAAATCTATTTTTTTACCGGAAACCACGATATGTGGGTGAAAAACTACTTAACTGAACAGCTCGGAATACATCTTTTCAGAAAACAGCAAGAATTTATAATTAATAACAAAAAATTTCTGCTTGGGCACGGAGATGGGTTAGGTAAAGGTGAATTGGGGTATAAATGCTTAAAAATGTTCTTAAATTGTAAAATAAATCGTTGGTTATTTAGTCTTATCCCCCAGAAAACAGGTTTTTCTATTGCATATTTTTTTTCAAAAAGAAGCAGAGCTATGACGCCAAAATATCAGGAAAAATTCCTTGGAAACGACAAAGAACTGTTAGTACAATATTGTTGCCAATATCTTATTAATCACGATATTAATTATTTTATTTTTGGACACAGGCACCTGCCGTTGGAAATCAATATTGAAAAAGCAATATATTTTAACACCGGAGATTGGTTACATCATAATACTTATATTCGATTCGAAAACAATCCTGTTTTACACTATTTTAATTAATAACGTTGTACAATTTGTGTTTCCTTGCGTGAAAATCTGCAACAACTGCTTTGCGCCTTCTTGTGGAAATTCGAAAATGATGTTCCAATATGCACACTGTAGCATCTGTAAACGCAGTAATATACAGAGTGTTAATAATCACACTTCTATTTATTCGCAAAAAATTATCGGGAGGTAATATACTTATCAATTCTTTTAATGACATTCGGCAAATTTCTTCTCGTTCATTTTTCAATTTTAAGACAATATTATGCCCAATAATCGTAAAAAATAGGATATCTTTGAGCGGAATAGATTCTGTACGAAACACTTTTGGAAATGTATGAATTTCATTCACAGATAATTGATTTACTCTATCTATTACTTCTTTTGCTTTATGCATTTTTTCAAATCTGGCAATTATTTTCGGCAAATAGTAAGAAAATTGAGCCTTATTAACAAAAAATACCAAATCTTTATCAAACAAATAATCGTAAGTTTTCAAACTGTATTTATCGGGATAAGCAGTAAGAATAACCACAAAAATATTTTTGTTCAAAGCCTCTAAAAATTGAAATCCATTCATTCCCGGCATTTCAATATCTAAAAATATCAAATCTACATCATTTTCTTGAAGAAATGTAAGCGCTGCTGCAGGATCATAAAAAGAAGCAACACACATATAATTGGGATATAGATTGAAATGATACCGCACTGTAATATGGGATGGGGGTTCATCATCAATAATGATATATTTGAATTTCTCCATAATATTAATTTTTTTCGGGGCAAAAATAATTTATTTTTTTATTTTTGCCAAAATTTTATAAAATGAAATCAGAGAAAAATCACTTTTTTGTAAAATCGTTAAGCTTTTTATTCTTTAAAATATTCCTGTGGATTAGCATGGGATTGGTATTTATTAGCTTTTCTATTCTTATACCCATAAGTTCCTATAGTTCTATTAAAGAAATAATAGTGTTTATTTGTTTGGCATTTGTGATAAATATTCATATATCATATTTATTTCCAAAAGTTTATAAAAAAAATAAATTAGCATATATTACTTTTATTATTTGCTCCATAACTCTTTGCACTTTACTTGAATTGTTCCTCTTTTCCAATCAATTAAAAATAATATATTCGGGTATTTTAGATAGAAGCAAATATCACTTTATTACTTTTAGTTATATTTTTATAAGAGATCTTGCTGTTTTTATCTTTTTCTTTTGGGTAGAATCTTTTAATCGATTAATTCGTTTATTTTATGAAAAAGAAAGGATTTTCCAAAAAGAGATGGCATTGTTGATTGAAAAACAAGAATATGAAAAGAATTTTTCAAGAAAAAAATTACTTCCTCATCATTTTTTTAATCTTTTAGAACATTTTTATGCAAAAGCATTGAATAATAATAATGAACACGAACTGCTAAATAAAGTAAAATTTATTTTGTACTACTTTTTAGTAGATGCTGAAAAGAACAAAACCGAATTAGAAAAAGAGATTATTTTTTATCAGTATTATATTGATTTAGAAAATTTTAGATATAACAATTCCATTTCCGTAAATGTAAATGTGACAGGAGAAGTTTATAATTGTTTTATTATTCCTTTATTGTTTGAACCGGTAATTGGGAATGCCATAAAATATACGAATCATGATGGTTCCGGATGGGTAGATATAGATTTTGATGTTTCGCTGTTGCCTGTATTACATTTTCGCTGTAAAAACAATTTTTCTCCTCATTCCAAAAACTTGGTATCGTCTGAGTGTGGATTAAAAATGTTGAAACAAAGATTAGAACTTTGCTATAAAAATAATTATACTTTAACCATAAATCAAGAAGATGATTATTTCGAAGTAATAATGTCAATTATACTATAATATTTTGTAATACATTTAAGCCGCTTTTAAGCCGCTTTTCTCCAATTAAGTGCTTATATCTATTCATTATTCGTTTTTTCGCAAACACGTTTAATTTAATACTTATTCTTATGAAAAAATTTCAATTCTCTTGTCTTTTAGCAATAGCTATTATTGCTATAATCTTTCATTCCTGTAAAAAAACAGATCTCATGCTCTCTTCCGATTTGCCCGCAATTATGGAAAGTGGTGAGATAAACCTAAACGAAGCCACCTGGATTAATCCTGAAAATACAAAGGCTCCCTCTTGGTTACTTAAATTAAAAATTTCTGTTGGTCATACTGCTGAGCAATGTGGTAATCGTTGTGTTTATATGTTTGGACAGTGGATGCACTTAGACTGCCGAGGAATGGGCAATGAGTGTCACCTTATTTCTCAAGGTGTGTTAACTCTAAATGAAGAAACCGATGAATATGATTTTACCTTTACTGATGCGGATGCTTTGGGAGAAGATTTGGATTATTCTTTTCCTGACCGGTCGTTTCGCATTACAAACCCATTAAATAATGAGGATCTTTGGTTAAATGCTCCGGAACAGATACTGCAAAGAATATGTGATACTCTACCTTTTGTGATTCATGATATTTGGTTTTCTGAGGTACAAGAATTAGAAAACCAATAATATGTTCATTTTTATTCTGTGTGGAAGACGCTTATTTTTCAAGTATAGGCGTCTTTCTTATTTTATTTCAAAAATTGATGTTTCTTTGCCGCAAATATTAATTGTATGGCAACTTTACGTTTAACCCGCGTTTTTCATTTTGATATGGCTCATGTATTACTTAATTATCCGGGAAAATGCAAAAATATTCATGGGCATACTTACAAATTAGAAGTTACTGTGAAAGGTTGTCCTTGTAATGATGATGCTTCGCCGAAAAAAGGAATGCTTATTGATTTTAGTGACTTTAAAAATTTGATTCATAATGAAATAATTACTAAATGGGATCATGCTTTGATGATACATCGCGATTCTGATGCGACATTATTAGAAGCATTAAAAAAGAATTACGAAAAAATTATCATCGTTCCTTTTCAACCTACAACCGAAAATATGATTTGCGAATTATCTGCCATTATTAAAAAAATATTGCCGTCCGATTTGCAATTGTTTGCATTGAAATTATATGAAACAGAAAACTCTTATGCCGAATGGTTCGCTTCGGAAAACTACATAAAATATGATCAAGACTTATGATTCTCTTTTTTTTCGAAACTAAATTTCAAATGCTTCTCAAACGACCCATCAAAAATTGGTTGGCTAATGTTGCCCAACAAGAAAATATGAAATTGGGAGATATCAATATCATTTTTATGAACGATGAACAACTATTGGAATTTAACAAACAATACTTAAATCACCATACGCTTACGGATATTATTACGTTTGATTATGGTGAAAAAGATATTCTGCATGGGGATATTTGCATTTCAGTAGAGCGGGTAAAAGAGAATGCAAAAAAGTTTAATTGTACTTTTGATGAAGAATTACGAAGAGTAATGGTGCATGGTCTTTTGCATCTTTGCGGTTATAAAGATAAAAAAAATGAAGAAAAACAAACCATGAAAATAAAAGAGGAAGAAGCATTAACTTTATTCAATACTCAATTTAATTAATAGAAAAACAAATCATTATAAAAATGTTTCACGGGGAACAATGAAAAAAGAATACGATATTATTGTAGTAGGAGCGGGGCACGCCGGTTGTGAAGCAGCGGTTGCTGCCGCAAAATTAGGGTCTCAGGTATTGCTGATAAATTTGAATCTATTTTTGATTGCTCAAATGTCGTGTAACCCCGCTATGGGGGGTATTGCAAAAGGACAAATTATTCGCGAAATTGATGCACTTGGCGGCATGTCTGGAATTGTTACCGATAATACGATGGTACAGTTTAGAATGCTCAACCGGTCAAAAGGTCCTGCTATGTGGAGCCCGCGAGCGCAAAGTGATAAATATGTTTTCTCACGATTTTGGAAACAAATTTTGGAAAAGCAACCTAACTTGGATCTGTGTCAAGATTGTGTAATAGATGTGGTGGTTGAACAAAATAAAATTACAGGCGTAAAAACAATACAAGAAAATATTATCTATGCTAAAAAAGTTATCCTTACAAATGGAACTTTCTTAAACGGAAAAATTCATATTGGCGAGGTCTCTTTTTCGGGAGGCAGAATAGGAGAACCCAATGCTCCATTTTTATCTGATAACCTCGCCGCATTGGGATTAACCGTTAAACAACTAAAAACCGGAACCCCGGTGCGCTTAGATGGTCGCACCATAGATTTTTCGGTCATGGAAGAACAAAAAGGCGATGAAAATCCTGCAAAATTTTCATTTACTCAAACTCCAAAATTGAACAATCAATTAAGTTGTTTTATTGTTTACACCAATCAACAAGTGCATGATGTATTAAGAACGGGCTTTGAAAAATCACCTATGTTTCAAGGTCGAATTAAAGGAGTGGGTCCTCGTTACTGTCCCTCTATAGAAGATAAAATTGACCGGTTTTCAGATAGAGACAGGCATCAACTTTTTTTAGAACCGGAAGGAAGGGATACCCACGAATATTATTTGAACGGTTTTTCTTCATCACTTCCCGAAGAGGTACAAGCCGAAGCGCTAAAATTTATCCCCGGATTACAACATGCTCATATTTTAAGACCGGGCTACGCCATAGAATACGATTATTTTGACCCATTAGAACTACAGGCATCATTAGAATCTAAAAAATTACCCAATCTCTATATTGCCGGTCAACTTAATGGAACCACCGGCTACGAAGAAGCAGCCTGTCAAGGTTTGATAGCCGGAATAAATGCACACAGAGCCATACAAGAACACGAACCGCTTATTCTTTCTCGTTCCGAAGCCTACATCGGCGTATTGATAGACGACCTCACCACAAAAGGCGTTCAAGATCCGTACAGGATGTTTACCTCCCGCGCAGAGTACAGAATTTTATTGCGACAAGATAATGCGGATATTCGACTGTCGCCTATTGGGCATCATATCGGATTAATTGATGATACGAGAATACAAGAGTTAGAAAAAAAATATGAACGGCAACAAGAGTTGGAGTCTTTTTTAACCAAAGAGAATATTAAACCGGAGGATATTAATTTACATTTGGAAACAATTCATAATTCGCCATTAACACAATCCACAAAAGCATCACAAGTATTACTTCGCCCACAGGTTACCTTTAATGCTCTAATAGAAAATGTGCCCACCATAGAAAAAGAGATTGAGCGCTTGGGCTTGCAAGAGGAGGAAATTGAAAATGTTGAGATTTCCGTAAAATATGGTCCTTACATTATTAAAGAAAAAGAGTTGGCAGATAGGATGTCGAAAATTGATAATGTAAAAATACCACCTACGCTTGATTACAATTCCTTTGTTTCGCTCTCTTTGGAAGCGCGAGAAAAACTGTCGAAAATAAAACCGGCAAATTTGGGACAAGCCTCTCGGATTAGCGGAGTAAGTCCGGCAGACATTGCAATTTTGTTAATGCACTTGAAATAGTGGTTAATGATTACTGCTGTTGCGTTAAATTTTAAATATATTAACATTCAAATAATAACTGTTCTTTGACATCTTGATTGAATTGACGTTGCTCTGTTAGAAGCTCCTGTAGCGAAGTTTTGTCGAAAGTTG
>Ga0082212_10001700_pt1 | contig 32380 bp, 24 predicted proteins | sample TergutNt197P3_FD_71548 | JGI IMG/M metagenome (GOLD analysis project Ga0082212, IMG submission 71548) | Neocapritermes taracua P3 segment gut microbial communities from Petit-Saut dam, French Guiana - Nt197 P3 | ecosystem: Host-associated > Arthropoda: Insects > Digestive system > Gut ... | reverse complement strand
GTGCGGCGTTCCGTAGGCATAGGAACCAAACAGAATAATTTTCTCACATTCATCGCCAACCGTAGAGAGAATATTGTCTTTTATTGCGATAATGTCATTATTCATCATGTTTTTCCCCCTCCACCACCTTAATCTCGCCCTCAGTCAAATTATACAACGCATACACCGCCGTATCAATCGCTTTATCTACGCCGTCAATCTGCCGGGAAATCATCGTTTTAAGCTGTTGGTTTTGTTCGGTAGCTTCTTTTTGCTTGAGTTCAAGCATTGTGTCTACAAGAGATACAAGTTTGTCGTGTTTGGTTTTATTTGTTTCTTCGGAAATATCAAGTATTTTTATTGGTAAACTTAATAATGCGTTTTTTAAAACATCGATAGTGATAAAATATTCTCTATAATAATAGTTCAATAATTTAGAATTAAGTAATGCCAATATAAATTTTAATGAAACAGTATTTTTTATTAATAAAAGCATAGCGTCTTTAACAAACAATCCACCTTCATCATATGAAGCTATTAAGTCTTTTCCCATTCTTGCAACGATTATTTTTTCAGATAAAAATCTTTCTTTTTCACCTGGTCTTGCTGACGACCTATTTTTTAACATGATTTCAGGAACATACCATACATATTCATCAGGTAAATTGTATCCATATCTGTAAATATCAGCACTCCTAATAAATAATTTATAATCCTTGTTTATTTTTTTTTGAGAAATAAATTTTTCATCATCACCGGTCTTAAATCCGTAAACAAGTTTTACATAATTATCTAATGGTATCCCTATATTTTTAATTTTTTCAATGATTTTTTGTCCTGTTTCCCGACCATATAACTGAAAATTAAACAAGTGTGTATTTTTAATTTCATTTTGGTAATATTTTCTAATAAAACTAACCTCCTTATTTGTTTCTATTTTCAAAATATTAACATAATGTTTTAAACTACTATTCTGTTTTTTAAAAACAAAAATACAAGTTTCAACTGTTGCATCAGCAAATACTTTTTTCGGTAATTGTACTAATTGATTGATAGAACAGTTTTCAAGTACATATTTTCTAATAGATGTAAAACTTTCCAATGATGTCCATGTATGGGGAACAATAAAACCGAATAAACCATTTTCTTTTATCAAGCGTATTCCTTTTTCCATAAAGCAACTATACATATCAGATTTAGCAATAAATGTTTCAAAATGCTTCCAAAAATATTCTTTCGCATAATCTTCAATATTGTGAGGTCTTACATACGGCGGATTCCCAATTACTACATCAAACAACCCTGTATTATTCGTTTCCATTCGTGTAATTCGTTGATCTTTCTCTTGAGTATTCAGCCAACCAAACTCCATCTCCCAGTCAAAACAATTCACCTTTATTCGATCTTCTTCGGAAAAGTCAAGGTCGCCCTGTGCATAAAAATCTGTCCCAATAAGGCTGTTGCCGCATTTTATGTTTTCCTCGAGGGAAGGGAGAAGCGCTTTGTCCGAATACCTAAAAAGTTCGCCTTTGGCTTCTTTGCCTTCGTTTTCCAGGAGCTTTAGATACAGGGACAACTTGGTAACTTCCACTGCTTGGCTGTCAATATCAACACCGTAAATAGAGCTGGTAAGGATACGCTGTTTTTCCTCTATTGTAAGTTTATAGGATTTAAAACCCGATTCGTAGATTTTTGCTTTTTTAAGTGCGACATTTACATTTTTTTCTTTTGTGTAATAATCAAGGTGATAATTGAGTAAATACTGGTACGCACCGACCAGAAAGGAGCCGGAGCCGCAGGCAGGGTCGCAGATTTTAATGGCAGCAATATCCTCCGGCGTTTTGCCCGCAACCTTTTCCCCAACGGTGTTTTGTACAATGTAATCAACAATATACTGCGGCGTATAAAACACGCCGCCCGCTTTTTTTACTTCGGGTTTATCTTCGACAATTGCTGTATGGGTGTCGCCTTTAATATTGCGAAACTTTATTGTCTTGCCTAAAAAACGTTCATAGATACTGCCCAGGATCTCTATTGGCAGTACGGAAAACTCATAAGGGCATTCGGGGTAGTATAAATTAACGATGATAGCAGACAGCGCCTTGTCGTCAATGTGTACATTGTCTATCCACTCAGAGGGGGCAAACAGTCCCGAATTATATTTTTCGTTTGCCCTGGTAAAAAGCAGGATGAGTTTTTCGTAAATGTTTGCCGATTTTGCGACAGAGAGCAGCAGGTTTTCGTCTTCTATGCCCCTGTCTTCTGCAATCCGCAAAAACACAATGCGGTCGATAATCCTTTGAACCACAGTATTAAGGCTGTAAACCGTAAGCGCAGGGTTGTTTTTTGCAATACTAACCGCCAGCTCCTTCCGCCATTGTTCAACAAGGCCTAAAAGTTCGGTATCAACTTCGGATGTACCTTTTTTGTTTTTGTTTTCTGCAATATATTTGTCAAAGCTCCCCTTCTGGATTGCCTCTTTGGAAAAAGTACCGTAAAGAAAATCAAAATGCTGTTCGTAATCGTTAAAGGTGCAGTAAAAAACCCGCGCCGTGCCTGCCTTGTCGTCTTTATTGGGTTTAATGCGGGTATCGTAAACGGCAAATTCCTCAAAATCAGTTAAAATCGAAAGGGGCAGTTTGGCGGTATAGGCATAACGCCGAACCTGGTAAGCCGGTTCAACAGCGTCTTTGATATTAACCGCAGGTTTTTTTGCCTCCACAAAAAATTTGCGTACCCCGCCAATGCGGAAACTGTAATCCGGCGCTTTTTGCGAGCCGTCTATTTTTACCTTGTCCTCGCGGACAACCTCGCGGTAACTTTCCGAAAAGCCTTTGTTGTTTGCTACATCCCAGCCCAAAAGGTTAAACAGTTTATCCACAAAATCTGTACGGGTATTGGCCTCGTCGTATTGGCTGCTTTTGTATTGCGCAATGTTTGCCGAAAAAAGGGAGACAAGTTCTTTAAGTTTTTGTAATTCCTCTTTTTCGGGCATAGGGAATTATAACATTAATTGCCGTTACTGTTACCCCAGCAATTCCGTGGCTTTCTTCATGTTCTCAACAATAGGTACGTTAAATGGGCAGCGTTCTTCGCAGCTTCCGCACGATACACACTCGGAAGCTTTGTGATCCAGCGCCCGGTAAGCATCGGCTATATTGGGGGGAATGTTTGACTTGTCCAGCAGGGCGGCATCCAGGTACTTATGAACGGCGGCAATATCAATTTGCGAAGGGCATGGCAGGCAATGGTTGCAATAGTAGCAGCGCCCTTTGGAATCGCCCTGGTAATCCTCTAAAACGGCGCTGTAATCACGTTCGCCGTCGCTTGCATCAAGGTACGCCGCCGCTGCCTGCACTTGTTCCCGGGTGGCGCAGCCGACAAGGGCGCTAACAACCGCAGGCCGGGTCAATGCATAGTGAATACATTGCACAGCTGTCATGGGTTTTGCAAATGGTGTTTGCCCTGCAGAAAGGAGCGTACCCGCCCCCAAAGTCTTCATTACTGTTATGGCTACCCCTTTTTGTTCGCATAACTGGTAAAGGGCGGCCCTTTCGGGATTAAGTTTTTTCTCGAAATCAAGGACCCCCTTTTCCATATAATCAAGAACATAGGTATTGGCAGATGCCATATCGAAGGCGGGGTTAATGCTGAACATAAGAAGGTCTACAACACCTGTTTCAACAACCCGCCGTGCGGTAATGGGATCGTGGGAACTGGCGCCGATGGCGCGGATGCATCCCTTTTGTTTTAGATCCTGGGCATAGCGGAGAATATCGCTTTCAAAGACATCGGAAAAATCCTTTTCTTTATCAATAAAAAAGAGCATCCCCAAATCGATATAGTCGGTTTTAAGGCAGCGGAGCAAACCCTCAAAGTACTTTTTTACCGTGGGGAGGTCGCGGCTCCTGTCGTACTGCTCGTTGACATCGGTAGAACAGATATGCCCCTGGATTAACACATCTTTACGCCGGCTGCCAAGAGCTTTGCCAATGTGTGTCCTCACCGTCTCACCGGGCATAAAAAGATCCATGATGTTAAATTCATTATCCAGTGCGGCATTGATTACCGCTTCGACAGTTTCGTAGGGCTTATTGTCCAAATATTCGGTACCCAGGCCGATTACGCTGGCTGACATGCCAGTCTTTCCAATAGGACGGTATAGCATGATCTTTATGTTACTCCTGCTCTTAATTTGTTTTTAATATTATCATCTTTGGATTAATAATTCAAAGGGAAGAATATGCTTGTCACTACCTCAGCTTCTTCCCCAGTTCCCCCAACGACACAACATCAACTCCCTGCTTTACCGGCCAGCCTTCTGCATGGGGAATTACAACAAACGTATGTTTTGGTTTAATATCATCCAGGGCAAGGTAATTCCCCCTGGTTAAAATCGGGCTGGAAGAAACTTTACATTCAACTGCATAAACATTTCTGCCAATAATCACTACAAAATCAATTTCTGCACCGTTGGATGTTCTGTAATAATTAATTTCTGCATACGGAAACATGCCCCGGATGTTAATAAGAACTATTTGTTCCCATACTGCCCCAAATACCGGATGCCCGCACAACTCCCCAAATGAACGTAGCCCCAAAAGCGCTGCAGTTATTCCCGAATCGGCAATGTACACTTTGGGCGCCTTTACAAGCCGCTTCCCCTGATTGGAAACCCAGGGAGGTATTACTTCCACCATATAGGTACTTGCCAGGAGGTCTATGTATTTCTTTACCGATACGGAACTAATACCAAGGGAAGAAGCCAGAGTAGAATAATTTACTGTCTGCCCGCTTATATGGGCAAGCATTCGCCAAAGCCGCCCCATTGCCTGCGGGGTAAACCCTGCCCATTGAAGCAGATCTCGTTCAAGAAAAGTAGCAATAAAATCTTCACGCCATTGGTACGAGCTTATCCTGTCTCTGGCAAGAACACTCCGGGGAAAACCGCCGACGGCAAAGTATTGTTCCATGGAATGATTCCCCTCAAGTTCATTCCAAAGAAAGGGGGTCAGGCGTTTGTACGATACCCTTCCTGCAAGGGATTCTGAGCTTTGTTTTAAAAGATCACGTGAAGCGGAACCCAAAATAAGGAAGCATCCCGGTCTGTTCCACTCATCTACAAGGCTGCGAATCAGCGGGAAAAGCTCCGGCTTGCGCTGTATTTCGTCAATGCAGACAAGTTTTCCCTTTTGGGCGCCAAGAAACCACTCGGCATTGTCAAGTTTCCTGAGATCTGAAGGCCGTTCAAGGTCAAGATAGACAAAATTTGCCGGAGATTTACCCCGTTTTTTTACTTTTTTTGCTTTGTTCCCTGTAATTAACTGTTTTACAAGAGTCGATTTACCGCATTGCCGGGGCCCTGTAACAGCGGTTACAGGGAAATTTTTCAGAGAATCAATAAGGGCAATTTCAATATACCTAAAATAATAACTCATTTTTCTTCCATGCAAATTTAAAGTACAGATTTAAATTTGCATATATAGAATAACATATATCGTATTTAAATGCAAGTAGTTTATTACCGCTCAAACAACGCCTTTAACTCATCGTGGCTCATCCGGGCAATCCATGATTCGCCGGAACCAACGGTCATGTCCGCAAGTTCTTTTTTGCTCTTGATCATTGCGTCAATTTTTTCTTCAAAACTGTTTTTGGTTATAAAGCGGTGTACAAAAACAGTACGTTTCTGGCCTATGCGGAAAGCCCTGTCGGTTGCCTGGTTTTCCACAGCCGGGTTGTACCACAAATCGTAGTGGATTACGCGGCTTGCCGCAGTCAGGTTGAGCCCAAGGCCGCCGGCTTTTAGGCTTACAAGGAGTATGCGCGAAGCGGGATCGGTCTGAAACCTGTCGATTATATCTGTGCGGATATTTTGACCAAGGCCGCCGTGGTAGATAATCGGCGCTTCGCCAAGTTCTTTTTTGATAATCCGCTCCAGACAGTCGAGGGTTTCTACATACTGGCTGAATACAAGGGTCTTTTCCCGGCTTGCGAGAATTTCTTCCAGCAGGGTAAGGAGCAGCTGGGCTTTACCGGAAAAATCCGAAACGGCAGGGCTTTCCTTGTCGAACACCCGGGGGTGATCGCAAATCTGTTTAAGGGAAGTAAGCAGGGAAAGGATAAGGGCGGATCGTTTATTGGCCTCGCAGTTTTCCGATTTCCGCATTGATTCGGCGACCACACTTTCGTACAAAGCAGCCTGCCCTTTTTCCAGTACTGCGTATTCGTTGGTAACAATTTTATCGGGCAAATCCTTAATAATTTTTTTGTCGGTCTTTAACCGCCGGAGCAGGAAGGGGGCGGTGATCTTCTGCAGCGCTTCCGCCTTTTCGCTGCTGCGCATTACTTCGATCGGTATACGGTACTGTTCCTTAAAGTCCGCCGCATTTCCCAGGTAACCGGGCAGGATAAAATCAAAAAGCGATCGAAGGTCTTCCAGCCGGTTTTCCACCGGCGTTCCCGAAAGGGCAAGACGGTACTGTGACCGAAGCTGCTTAACCGTCCGGGAAATGCGGGTTTCGGCATTTTTCATTAAGTGGGCTTCGTCCACCAGCAGCATGGAAAAGATTTCCTTCTTTAGTTTTTCCTCATCGCGGACTGCTGTCTGGTATGTTGTAAGTAGTACATTACAGTTACGGTTAAGCTGCCGTCGGCTCCCGTGATACCGTGACACAAAAAGCGATGGGGCAAAACGGTTTAACTCTTTTTCCCAATTGTTAAGCAGCGCCGCCGGTGCAATAACAAGGCATCCGTTTTTCAACAGCCCTTCTTCTTTTAAACGCAGCAATGCCGCAATTGACTGAACGGTTTTGCCCAACCCCATATCGTCTGCCAGGACACAGCCAAACCCGGCATATAAAAGTGAGCAGACCCAGTTATACCCGCGCTTCTGGTATGGCCGGAGCTTTGCGGTAAGATCAATGGGGATGGGAAAATTCTGCTCCCGGAAAAGATTGTTGATTGTTTCGCGGGCGTCAAAGGCAAGAATAGTATCGCCGGAAAAATGCGAGCGGAGAAAATCGTTAAAACCGGGCGCACTGTCGTTTGCCTTTTTTAAAAGCCGTGCAAAACTTTCCGTATCCATCTTTACAAAGCCGTCCCTGAAACGAACCATCGCCTTTTTTTGTTTTACAAGTTTTTCAAAATCCTTAAGGGAAATTACCTCATCGCCGATGGCAACCTGCCATTCAAAATCCTGCAGTGTGTTTAAATTAAAATAACGCACCAAAGAGCCTGCGGCGGTTTTCCCCTTGATAACAAGCCGGGGCTTAAGTTCCCTGACAAGAGCTTTGGGAAGAATCACCGTTATCCCCAGCCTGGTAAGTAAGGGAGCTGCCGAATCGAGGAACGAAACAAGGCGCGCCTCGGAAAGCTTTACTTCGTTATGCCCTTTCGCCTTCGGGTTTTTTAAAGGTGAAGCGAGGGAATGAATTTCCGGCAGATAATTGGAAAGGGCTATGGGCGCACGCAGCATGTCTATATCACTGCACTGCGACAGGGGGATTTTTTTTATCACCGTTTCGCCGTGTTGTTTTTTGGCGTCTTGTTCGACGATCACATCCATGGAAAGTGCAAAATCCAGAGTTTCGCCGGCTTTTTGGGACAGATCTTTTACGGTAAGGCTGTAACGGTATACGGTAAAATTAATCTGTAGTACAGAAAGCCACTTGTCTATGGCGGCAGGCAGGCTGCGCTGCGCCGGGGAAGTTACATCAAGCGGCAATCCGGCAAAAAACAAATTAACCAATTGCCTGTATTCATTGTCCCCCTGCCTTGTAAAACTTTCCCGGAACAACAAATATTTTCTTTTTATCCATTCATTCAAAAATGCGGAAGCAAGCAGATCGACCACACTCCTGCCGCTTACTGTTTTACTTTTTTTCTTTTTATCCGTTATTGCAAGCATAGCGCCATCAAAAGAACCAGGGCGGTTTTCCATTGGGCAATTCATTGCCAGGGTACCCAGTATTTTTGAAACTTCCGGCAATGTTTCAAACGGCCGCCAGATAATTCTTATATTTTTACCGCTTGTAAATACATAAGGGGCAAAAGCACAGGCTGTACAAACCAGATTAAGGAATTTAAAAAGGTAAAAAAGAAAACTGTACGATGCAGTCCCGTCATCGGAAGAAAAATGTACAAAGTTATCAAAGGCTTCGTATAGTGAATAACGTTGTTTTTTGCCATTAATGTCTACCGCCTGTAGAAACGGTTCAACGCCTGGTGCGGGTATTTGACATAGTACCGTCCATGTTGAACGGGAAAATCCATGCTCGGTAACTGCACGGGTTTCTTCGTTTAGCCCCGCCGATTCCCAGCTCCGGCTGTCGGAGACACGGTGGTAAAATTCCGCCATTACTACAGTAAAATCCCTGCTGCAAAACGGCGGGGCAGGGGGCAGCAATGCGGTTATTAGTTCCCCGCAGTGGGGGATTTCCGTAAGCAGAGGCGGTTTTGATTGACTGGATTTTTCTTTTGAAATTTTTTCTTTTACAGTATAAGTTACTGTAAATGGCGGGTTAATCCGGTGCAAAGCCGCCTTGCCAAACCGGGCAGCCAGATCCATTCCGCGCAACCGGAACAGTACATGGGGGTCTGCATCAATTTCCCTGGCAATAATATAATAAAGTGCGGCCATGTGCTTGCAGGGATCGCCGTCATCCGGACAGGTACACGACCTTTTCATTTCGCGCCAGCGCCGGGGAATAAGATTAATTTCGCTATCCTTGAGTTTCTGTAAAAATGTTTCCGGCAATTCCCCGGCGGCAATATGTGCAAGGAGGGACGGGTCTTCCTCGATCATCCTGTACACCTGTTCCGCTTCTTTTAGGGGCGGGAAAATAATCTCTACACGGTAAAACGGGCGGTAATTGCCCTCGACTTTTGCAATAGCAGTCCCGGCGCTGCCGGTTTTGCCGGCATTTAGTTCAAGCGAAAGCACCCTGCCGGTATTGGCGTATGTCCTTCCACGGTCAAGCCGCGCTCCCATCTGGTAACTGTCCAGGACATCAATAAACCATGATCCCCAGGGGGTAACACCATAGCGGCTTTTCACGCTGTTAATACCGAAAGGGGCACTACCATACCAAAAAGTATAGGCTATAACCGGAAAAATATAAAGGTTTCAACCGGAAAAATATAAAGGTTTCAACCGGAAAAATGTAGAGGTTTTAACCGGAAAAATATAGGAATATCCAGGGCAAACATCACCTCAATTTTATCTTGACAAATGGCACTACTTAAAATAACGTGAATAATGCCCGCCGGTGTTTTTTCGATTATTCCGGATAACTTTTTTTCCCTCCTTTCCGGTACAAACAGGGAGCACTATGCAGCTCTTCTGGTACTGTACTACCGGCTTTTTCAGGAAAATACACGCGGGCTGGAACGGGAACTGGTTGTACGTGAATTCATGAACTACCTGGCACTGCACAGCGAAAGCCCGGAACTTTGGTCCATAGCGGATGAAACGGAATTTTCGCCGGACGAGGAAGCATTTAAAACAAACGCTGACAACGATGATATACCAAATACAAACGGCAATGGCGCGGGCACTGCTGCCATGTCCGGTTTACCGGAGTTTGATTTTGGGAATACAGGGGCGGCAGTACCATTTGCCGAACCGGGAAGCCGCCAGCTTGACGAACGATCTTTGGCTAGCCGTTTTTTAAAGCGGATTATCAATGCAGGCTGGCTGGGCGAGGAAATCCTTGCGGATTTTACCAGGGTTATCAATATTACCGCCTGGGGTAAACCTTTTTTCGAAGCACTTGTCCGGGTAGATGAAGGCCTTAAAACAGAATACGAAAGCCATGTGGTAAATGTTTATTCATCACTTTGCGGCGAAACGGTAAAAGAAAACGGCCACTTTATGGTTCTTAATGCACGCGAAGAAACCCGTTCACTTATCGATTCCTTAAAAGTCTTGTCCCAAAGCATTAAGGGGTATTACGACAACCTTAACGCAGAGGCAATACGGTCGAAGGCTGCTTCGGTATTGCATGAACACTACGATCTCTATATGGGGGAAGTACTCGACAAGGCTTATAAACGGCTAAAGACTTCGGACAATGTATCCCGTTACCGCCAGGGTATTTTTAAACAAATTGCTATGCTGTTAAAGGATGACAAATGGCTTGACGAAAGCGCGGGCAAGTATATGAGGATACTCCAGTTAAGCCGCGAGGAATGCAGGGAAAAACTAAAAACAATGCTGGCAGACATTCGGGACGATTTAAAATCCGTCGATCCGCTGGAAGATGAAATCGACAGGCGGAACGCAGCCTATTCCCGTTCCAGTACCGAGATTATAAAGGCTTACATTGAACCGGACAGCACCATTGCGGGAAAAATCGGGTTGCTTATTAAAGCCATTCACGGCGGCAGCCTGCGTGCAAATATTTCCCATGGCCTTCATCGAATTAGTTTTCTTTCCCCTTCTTCTCTGGCTTTCGGACGCCTCCGGGAAGAAGAAGACTTTAGCGCTGCCCCTTCCAAGACAGACCTGGAAGCGCTGGATCAAAACGAAAAAGATTTTTTTGAACGCATGAAAAAACGTTTGTCCATAAAAAAAATCAGCACATGGCTTGACGAACAGGGAGGAAGGGAAAAAATCCTTGTCCCGGAAGAACTTATAACCGGAGAAGAATCCTATACCCGTTTTATCTATGCCCTGCTTTACGGTGATTCCCGGAACAATTTTGGCTACATCGTTGAGGAAGATGAACAACAGGTATTAGGCGGGGTAAAAGCCGCGAAGTATATAGTTCCTGATATCCGGTTCCGAAAAGGTAACCGTCAAGACAGTGTAAACAATGATGAGGGAGTGGAAATGTGAACCAGGATCTGGATGCCCTTACCCTGATACGGGATCTATCAAGCGATGAGTTTGAACGTTTTAAAACCGCAGTTCGTACACTAACTGCAAAGACATTTATTATACGGGGCATTGATAAGGAACAGGAACTCTACGATTTTACCATACGGAATATTATCCTGTTTGAAACATGGTTTTCCTGTATGGATGCTGTCCTGGTGAGGGACGAAAGCCTGGGTGTTATTGCATTCCGCGGATCTGGAAGCACCCGGCTGCGCTTTTCCCGCGATGAAATCTGCGCGGTTCTTGTCCTGCGCCTTATTTACGAAGATAAAAAACTTGAAGTCTCCCTCCACAAATTTCCTGCAGTAACTGTCAGGGACTTTCAGGACAAGTACAACGCCATGACCGGGGAAGAGATAAAAAAAACCGCCCTTATCAAAATCCTCTCCCGGCTTTCTTCCTGTAAATTAATTTCCGTAGAATCCCATGATTACTCCGACCCGGAAGCGATCATCCAGCTATACCCGAGCATTCCTCTAAGTATAGACCGGAACGCACTGGACGAGGCTGTATTATTATTGGGAAAGAAGCCAGAAACAGACAAGGAAGAAGGAGGGGAACCATAATGCTAACCCTGGAACGCCTCCGCCTTGTAAACTGGCACAATTTTAGCGATACGGTAATGGAAATCGGCAACCGCTGTATGCTTGCCGGGGACAACGGCTCGGGCAAATCAACGGTTATTGACGCGGTTCAGTATGCGATGGCTGCAAGCCTGCGAATGGCAAGGTTTAATTCCGCAGCAGAAGAACGCAGGACTGGCGGCCGCGATCTTATGGGTTATGTGCGCTGCAAACTCGGCAGTGAATCAACCGAGTACCGCCGGGGCAATGCCGTTGCCCATGTAATGCTGCAATGGCGTGATTCCGGCAAAAGTTTTGCATGCGGTGTTTGTGTCGAAGCATATAAAGACAATAATTACACAGAACATTTCTGGATAAGCAAAGCAGAAGCCAAAGATAGAGATGTTTTAATAAATGCAATAAACGTAAGGGATGAGAATAATGAACCTTTGCCCTTTCGCCGGTTTAAAGATGTGCTTACGGAAAAAAAGATCTACTATTACCCCACAAAACAGCAATACATAAGAGATTTAACCAACCGGCTTGGGGTTTTTAAGAGGCGCCCGGATGTGAACCCCTACCTGGATTCCCTTACACGTTCCATCGGCTTTAAACCTCTGGACTCCATCGATCAGTTTGTCTGCGATTTTATTCTGGAGGAAAACCCTGTATCGATTCAGGACATGAAACAGAACCTGGAAAACTACAAAGAAGCAGACCGACAGGCAAAAGGGGCAATTGCAAAAATAGAAGTCTTAAAAAAGATCTGCGCCAAGGCTGCGGAATGGCGGAGTTTTAGCGGTTTAATAATCAAACAGGAATTCCTTAAGCTAAGGATTGAACTGGAGAACGAAAAACAAAAAAAGGAATCTGCTTCCCGGGAACTTGCGGAAACACAAAACAAACTGGATTTTACAAACAGGGAACTATCTGCCCTTAACAAAAAACGGCTGGATGCAGAACAGGAACTGCGGGTTCTCGATTTGAGCATTGCTTCAAACGATGCCCATCGTCTGTATGAGGAGATTAGGGCGCGTATTGAACGGCTGGAACATGATCGTCGTGAAGCGGAAGAAAAAAGAGAAAGGTACAAATTACTCAAGACCCAGTGTGAAGCGCTGCTTAACCGGAAGCTGGCCGGTAATTTTGATGATGAAAGCGCTGCGCTTAACGAAGAAGCGAACAAATACCGGGACGAAAAGTACAAAGCAGAACGGAGAAAAGAAGAGGCTGCAGGAATATTAAAAGACATACGTTCGGAATTGGCCGACCTTGAACAGGGTATACTCCGCTTTCCAGATGCCCCCCGGGAACTTAGGGCCGCACTGGAAAAAGCAGGCATAGAAGCCTATTTCCTGGCGGAGCTTGCAGAAATTACCGATAAAGCCTGGGCAGATGCCGTTGAAGGCTGGCTGAATACCAGGCGCTTTGCATTGCTGACAGAGCCTGTTCATTTTCAAAAAGCCCTGGAAGTTTACAACCGCCTGCCCCGTTCCGTTGCCGGGGCTTTTATTCCCAACATCGAAAAAATGCGGAATGCAGATGCAAAACCGGGTTCTCTTGCGGAAATTATTAAGACAGAAAATGTGTATGCGCGCATATACATAGACTATACCCTGGGAAGGGTAATGCGCGCAGATCTGTCCGCTTTAAAACAATACGATTCGGCAGTTACCAAAGAATGCATGACCTATACAAACCATACCGCATCCAGAATAAGGGAAGATGTATACCGCCGCCATTACCTTGGAAGAGCCGCACTCGAAGAGCGCCGAAAAGTTCTAGCATCGGAGCTTACGCGCGCCGAAACGGAATTTAACAATGCCGGGAAAGATGAACGGGAAGCAGCTGGCAGGGAAGATTGCTGTAACCGTGTTACACGGAACCTTCCCGAATTGAAGTACCTTTTTCCGTCGCTTGCCCTTTCCGCGCTTTTGGCAGAAGAATGTACAGCCGCAAAAAAAGAGCTTGCCGCAATTGATACCCAATCATTTAAGGAGCTGGAAGAAAAACGGAAGGAACTGGCGGAGCAGCTTACCCTTTTAAAAGACGACAACGATCGGCTTCGGGAAAAATCCGGCAGCCTTGGTGCCAAACTTGCCTCTTACCGGGAAGAGCTTGATAATTTTACCCGTTCACAGGAGGAAAAAGAAGAAACGGTAAAAAAATTCGGCAGCGAAAATACCCTCTTGATCAATGAATGTGAAGCATACGCGGAAAAACGCTTTTCCGAAGTAAGCATTGAAGAACTAAGCAACACGTATGAATCAACCTTAAAGGGATTCCGAACCCACGCAGAGACTAACCGAAAAGAATACAGCAAGATGGCATCCGACTTTGAGCATGAGTTCCATTATTTCCTGGGTCTGGATCCGTCGGAAAATGCCGAGGCGGAAACGCTGTTAAAACGGCTTGAAATGTCGGAACTGCCTGAGTACAGGGAAAAAATTGCAAAAGCGTACCGGGATGCGGAAAGGGAATTTAAGGAACATTTTATTTCGCGCCTGAACGAGCATATCGAAGAAGCCAGGGAAAGTTTTAAGGAAATTAACGAAATACTGCGTACCCTGCATTTTGGCCATGATCAGTATGCGTTCCATCTTGAGGAGCTGTCCGAGCGCAAGGGGCAAATCCAGGTTATAAGGCAGGCAGCCAGCATACCCACTGCCGACGAAGGCCTTTTTTCCCAGCTAACAGACCCGGCAGAACGCAAAGCCACGGAAGAACTTTTTAACCGAATACTCAACTCCCCGCTGGATTCAAAAGAACTTAGGGAAATCTGTGATTACCGTAAATACTTTCACTACGACATCAGAATAAAGGAAACCGATAACCTTGACGAAAACGGTAGCCCGGTTGTACTTTCACTTTCCAAAGTACTTAAGGAAAAATCCGGCGGCGAATCCCAAACCCCCTACTATGTGGCCATTGCCGCAAGTTTTTACCGTTTTTACAAAGCCCGGCCGGAAAACACAGTCCGCCTTGTAATATTCGACGAAGCATTTAACCGCATGGACGATGAGCGTATCGGCAAGATACTTGCGTTTTACAATAACCTTAATCTGCAGATTATCACGTCGGTTCCGCCGGAAAAAATAGAAGCTATCGCACCGTATATGGACAGAATTAATGTGATAAGCCGTTTCGGCAGCGCAGTAAAAGTAAGGGATTGCCACATCGACGATATTGACATGAGCAACATTGTAATCGGAAGCGCAGAGAACCAGGTGAGCGAATGAATGCGTGGGAAAAAAAGATTGTAAATGCGTTTATCGACCATTATTTTGCATCCGCAGGCGAAAGCGGAGAAGGCCGCAGTACATTACGCATACATTCTTCGGTTTTGTTCCCCGGTTTTGATAAAGTCGCCACAGACGAAAAACTATCCTACCTTGAGGCCGCCGAATCTCTTGAGCGGAAAGGGCTGGTAAAACTCAATTGGGAAAAACGGGGCAAGGGGGAACGGCTTAAAACTATTAGCTGTGAAAATTTTGAAAAACTTTTTGAAGAGACAGGCAGCCCATACCCCAAAACTGAAGCGGAAAAAATCAGGGCCATGCTTTGCGAAAAAGTGATAGAGCTAAAGGTATCTTCGCAAGAGATAACAGGGACTTCTAATGAAAAAATAACCGGCCTTTTGGAATTCTTATCCCTCAATTTTGGCCCTCGTGAAATAGGGCAGGGAATCTGCAAACAGGCAATGGAAGATTTTATCAGGCTCATGGAATTCCTGCTTGAGCCTTCCCGTCTGGAAAAAATAACAACCCGCGCGCTTTCAATATTGCTTTACCATAATTCCAAGCGCCTGGAAAACCTTCTTGCTCTTTTTACGCCTCTTTTGTTCCGGGCACAAAAAACAATCCCCGTCCCGGACTTTTCATTTCTTGAACGTTCCTACCCGGAGATTATGTTTTCCGGAAAAATAATCATTGAATTTAAAAACTCAAAAATTCCGCTTGTAAATACCGAAGGCCACTTACTTGGCCTTCCCCTTGAGACTATAGAAGAAATTGTGTCGATACGGCTAATTACAGAAAAAAAAGAAAAAACAGTGCTAACCATAGAGAACAAGGAAACGTTTTATGCTTTGGGAACTCCGCAAAAAAGTGTTCTATACAAAAACCTTGCCCGTTATGACTGTTTTCTTTATATTGGCGGTTATTCCAACCGGGCAGCTGCCTTGCTTATCAAAACCCTTGCCGCTTCGGATTTTTCTTTTTACCATGCCGGAGACCTTGACCCCGATGGTGTGTTAATATTACAGCATATAAAGAATATTGCAGAAAGGCCGGTTACCCCTGTACGGATGGATGCCGAAACTTTTAAACATTACCAACCGTGGGCCAGATCCCTTACAAAACCCATGCTTCGTCAAATTAAAAAAATCCGGGAAGAAACAATAGCAATTCCGGAACTTGCAGATCTTTTGCATTGCATAGAAGAAACAGGTTTAGGGGTTGAGCAGGAGATAATTGATTACCGATAGAAGCTCAGGTTTTAATCCGGGTTTTTTGTATAATCATTCATATTTCTTCTACTTTACATTGGTTTTAGGTTTTTTTTCAGCCTGTCAATAATTTTTTCAAAATCCCTTTGACGGGCGTTATCGGTTTTAAACGAAAGGTATCTTCCAGTATATGCAGACTGAACAGAAGGCGGCATCTTGTTAAAATTCTCATACGCCGGGGATATGCCTTTTAATTTTTTCGCAAACACTTTAATTTGTTCGGATGTTATCGGCTCCTGCTTAGGTGCGTCCCACATTCCATTATTTATTGCCAATTTTATGGCATTTTCACCCAATTTAGTCATCAGATTCTTTTTTCGAAGTGTTTCCACAATCTTTTTATTTTTTTCCGACCATTTACTTTTTTTGCGGCGTCTGGAAAAATATTTTAAATATTTTGTATTGTCGATACTTTTCATTTGGCCGTCTATCCAGCCAAAACAAAGGGCTTCCTCCAAAGCGTCATTTGCTGTTAATGTAAGAAGATCCTTTGTCTTGCTGAACACGAGCCACACGCCATCGCTGGTTTCCGCATTTTTACACAGCCATTCATGAAAATCATTCCGCACAGGAAACAACAATTCCGGTACATCTGCTCTCATTTTTTTTGTATCCTTTTATAAAAACTTCCTATATACTATAATATATACAATGACTAATCAATCAAACACAGATAGCTGCGCCAAAAAATCAGACACCATAGAACAAACTTTGGTTAGCGGTATCCGCAATTACATGAATAAATACGGCTTTACAAAAACTCACCTTGGGTTATCTGGCGGCATCGATTCGGCGCTTGTGGCATACCTGGCTGTTAACGCAGCGGGAAGCGAAAACGTTGTCTGCTTTAGTATGCCGTCGCGGTTTTCGTCGCAGGGTTCCAAAGACCACGCGGCGCTGCTGGCGGCAAAGCTCTGCTGCCGTTACGAAACACTGCCCATAGAAACAATTTTTTCTGCTTACCTTTCGGAACTGGAATGGGTATTTGAAGGAAAGCCTTTTGACATTGCCGAAGAAAACCTGCAGGCGAGGATCCGGGGAACCCTGCTTATGGCTTACTCAAATAAATTCAATTCCCTGCTCCTTACAACCGGCAATAAAAGCGAAATTGCCATGGGTTATTGTACGCTCTACGGCGACACTGCCGGCGGTCTTGCGCCGATTGGGGATCTGTATAAAACAGAAGTATTTGCCCTGTGTAACAGGATTAACGACAGGGAAAAAAAAGCCGGCAGAAAAGAAATCATCCCACAGGTGATAATTGAAAAACCTCCTTCGGCGGAACTGCGGCCAAATCAAAAAGACGAGGACTCACTCCCCCCTTATGATCTGCTGGACAAAACACTTAAACTGTATCTTGATGAAAAACTCGACGTGGAGGGAATGGCAAAAAGGGGAATTGATCCGGAATTGGCAAAGCGTGTAGTTAACACGGTTGAATGGGCAGCTTTTAAACGGCAGCAAATGCCGCCTAAACTGGAACTTTCTGCAGAAAACCAAAACAAAATTATTGGAGGCATAATATGACAGACGGCATTGCCCTGGAAGTATGTATCGAAAACTGTACCCGCATTGACGAGCTTGCAGCGAAAGGCGCAGACAGGGTAGAGCTTAACGATAACATGGCCGAAAGCGGCACTACGGTTAGTTACGGCGTTGGGGAATACGCTATAGAGCGCTGCCATGCTGCGGGGATAAAAGTAATGAGCATGATCCGCCCGCGCGGGGGGGATTTTGTTTACAGCGAAGCAGAGCTGGAAATAATGCTGAAAGATATTGAAACATTGTGCAGCCTGGGAACCGACGGCATTGTGTTTGGCTGCCTTACAACGGGTGGAAGCCTCGACAAGGAAAAAAACCTTCGCCTTATAAGAACCGCGAAAGATATTTGCTTTGGCGTTTCCAAACTGGATCTGGTTTTTCACATGGCCTTTGATCATATAAAAAGCGGTGAACAACTGGATGCCCTGCGCTGGCTTGCCGGTAACGGAGTTACCCGTATACTTACCCACGGCTCCGCAGACCAGGCCGACCCCATAGAGGGCAATTATGCACGTCTAAAGGAATACATTGCCGCCGGTGGAATAGAAATACTTCCCGGCGGAGGGGTAACGGATAAAAACTTCCGGGCAGTCTGTGCAGAGCTTGGGGTAAAACAGGCGCACGGGACACGGGTAATGTAGAGGCTGGTTTGGATAAGGAAACCTGGACTGCTTTCCGCAAAGCGGTAAAACACTACCGTTTACTAATCAACAAAACAGAAGCTTCTTTACCGCTCTTATCAAAATATATACAAAAACTCGTCAATAACAGGGAAGGCCCTTCCTATACCGTAAAAACCCCGGTAGTTTATAACGAAGCGCTGGACGAAGTTAACGCAGACTCTGAAATTAAAATGATCCTGGTAGGGGATAACCCCGGCCGCCGCGAACAGGAAAACTGCCGCTACCTGGTGGGCCCTTCGGGAAAAATTGCAGAAAAGTTTTTCCGCGAAAACAGGGAACTGGGCATCGACTTTCGAAAAAATGTGCTTATACTCAACAAAACCCCCATTCACACGCCGCGTACAACGGAACTAAAAACACTGTGCTCCCTTGGTGGCAAACAAGCGGAGGCAGCGGTACTTTTTTCCCAGCATGAGATGGCTAAGCTGCTTTACGAATTCTGGGAGACACTTTCACATACCAAAAAAAAATTGGGCGTTGCGGGACCGGGAAAACAACAAATGTGTCCCGCAGAGGGGGGGAGCGAAATACGGCAACCTGACAATTCAAGAAAAGTGGCCAGGTTGCCGTATGAAGCGAGGGGGGATACTTCCCCCCCGCTAATTTGGATTATCGGGTATTCTGAAATGAAAAAAGGGGGGATTTTCGAGGCATATACCGAAACCCTTGGGCAGCTATGTACCAAAAATCCTGTTTTTAGGGACAATATCCTGTTTTTCCGGCATTTTTCCATGAACCAATTCACCATTGATTTAAAAAAGAGCTCCCTAAGCGGAGAGAACCTGACAGAAAGCCTCCACAGGATAGGTAAAATGTACCGGGAACGGGTGTTATATTGAAGAAAACCGCTGTTTCTCCGATAATTAAGGTATGTCCGCTCTAATCCTCATCCTTGGAGCCGTAATTGTACTGATCCTCATTGTAGTTGTCATGTTCACTGTTATGGGCCGTTCCAAAGACGGTGGCAGCAACAAAAAAAACAAGAGCCAGGATACCATTATACGGGACGCAAACAGAAAACTGGCTTCGAACCCCAGGGATCATGAAGCGCTTTTAGCCATTGGGGAAATATATTACCAGGAAGGGAACTGGGAATCGGTTTATAAGACATACGAAACCTTGAGCGAGATGACCAGTACCTACCCCACCATGGACGAATTCCTGATAAACCTTCGGATGGGGATGGGGGCCGTTAAACAGAATATGCTTAACGAGGCTGTTAAACCGCTGTCCACTGCCCTTGCGATTAACCCAAACGATTTTGAAGCAAACTACAATCTGGGGAACCTGGAGTTTCAGCGGAAAAATTACGACAAAGCCATTGGGTATTATCAGAGAGCCAGAATACGGGACCCGGAGCATGCACCCACGCTGCGCGGGCTGGGACATTCCCTGTTTAAGGTAAGAAAATACAAGGAAGCGCTGGCATTTATACGCAAGGCAATCGACCTGGCCCCGGACGACAAGGAATCGCTTTACACTCTGGGTGAATGTTATTTCGAAGCAAATCAAACCGACCAGGCTCAAAAAATCTTTACGCACCTGCGGGCAGATCCGGTTATGGGCCCCAATGCCTGCCTTTTTTCCGGCTCGATAAATATGAACGCACGCCAATACGATAAAGCCATTGAAGATTTTGAAATTGGCTTAAAACACGATAATATTAAACCGGAAATTCTTGTTGAACTAAAATACCGCCTGGCTAACTCATACCTGCGGCAGAATGAAATTGGCAAAGCGGTTTCCCTGTTGCGGGAAATTAATTTAACCAATTCCAATTATAAGGATGTAAATACCCTAATAAGCCGTTACCAGGAATTAAATGCCAATAAAAACCTTCAAGTATACCTTATGGCGCCCCAGGCAGATTTTATTGCCCTGTGCCGGAAAATTGTAATGAACTACTATGCTAAATCAAAAATAAAAATTACCAATATTTCGGTTCAAAAAAATGAATGGGCAGACATACTGGCAGAAGTAGATAACCCAAAATGGTCTGATCTGGTGATGTTCCGTTTTAACAGGAGCCAGGGTTCGGTCGGGGAATTGATCGTAAGGGACTTCCATTCCCATATAAAAGAAGTAAAAGCCGGTAAAGGCATTTGCATAACACCCGGCGGTTTTTCCGAAGAAGCAAAACGTTATACAGAAGCAAGGCTTATCGACCTTATTCCAAAAGAAAAACTAACCGCTATACTAAATACCGTAGATGCACGCGCCACAAAAACTGCGCCCGGTTTAAAATAGAATTGATTCTACCCCTGTTCAATCTGTGCCGAGCGGAAAATGTCAACAAACTGTTCCGGGCTTATATTAATTGCCCCCAAATCTGTCTTATAATCCAGCGGCATACCAAAATCGAGAAAACTAAAACCTGCTTTTTCCAGAGCTTTTGCCATTAGGATCATTTGTACTGTGCCGGAATTGTCTTCTTCTTTGTAGCCAGAATAACTGGTATAGACCCGTCCGCAGATTATGCCAAATTCCCCTGCTTTTAACTGCCCGTCCCGGTAAAGACTAAAAGATACCGGTTTTGGAAAAAAAGCCGTGGACAATATTGGCATCTTTGCAGCTTGTTCACGTATTTTAAAAATACATTTAATTAACGAAGGAGTCAGCCATATATCGCCATGGATTTGGAGGCATTTTTGTACTACGGTTTCAAAATCTGTATCAAAACACAGCTTATAACGGGGAAGAACTGGAAAAATACTTCGTTTAATATGAAGGTTATCAAAAAACAAAGCAGATCTTTCCAGATGTAGTTTGGGAAGAACCAAATCTATTGAATGATCAGCTAAACCAAGGTTCTGGTCTTTAACAGGAAAAGCAGCGGACATTACCAAAAAACCAGCCTTCATACAATTGGCAATAAACAGCGGATCCCAATCCAGCGAAATGCAGAATTCTTCGTTATAGCCGGAGACAAGCATGGCATCGATTACACTGTTGCAGTTATCTTTACTGTCCATAAAAATTAAACCGGATTCTGTGTACCTAAGGGAATAGCCTTTATTCATAAGTTTAATTGTACCTTTAGTTAACTTTAGGTTTTAGAAAAATCTCACTTTACCTTAAAGTTATTTACCGCTGTTTCCAGAGCTGTTACCCCGTTTTTTGTGTTCTCCGCTGCATACATAACAGATTTTGATTCTTCGGTAAACAAGGAAACGCCCTGTGAACATTTTTCCACCGTATCAGCAACACTTTTGCTTAACGCTGTCAGGCTGCGGCAGGCAGATACTGCTTCGCCGGCACTGGTCTGCATGGCAGAAGCACCCGTTTCAACATCAATTGTAATGGAATTGATTATTTCTATGGAATTAAGCAGTTGACGGGATCCCAGACCCTGCTCTTCTGCAGCAGTTTTAAGGGTATTTGAAAGCTGCTCAATTCCCTTGATGGTTCCAATCATCCCGTCAAAAGACTGCTCTACATGGGCAGAAGATTCAGCTATTTCGCGAATTTGCTTTTGTATGGAGAGCAGTGCTTCCCCGGAGCCTTTTGTCTGCTGGGCTGTTGTCTCTGCCAGTTTCCGTATTTCCTGCGCAACAACCGCAAACCCTTTGCCTGTTTCGCCCGCATGTGCAGCCTCTATGGCGGCATTCATGGAAAGCAGGTTTGTTTGAGTAGCAATATTGGAAATAACCTCGTTCATTTCTGCCAAAGCATTGGATTGCTGCTCTACTACCTTGGCAGCGTCTGCAACAGCGGAAAGGCGTTTCTTTTCTTCCAGAGATGAACTTACCAATTCCACAATCTGGGTATTTACTGTCATAATGCTGTGTTCTATGGAATGAATGCTGGTAACCATTTCTTCTATGGCAGAAGACGATCCGCTTATCTGGGCACTTTGAATCTGAATTTTATCATTCAGGTTTTTAATTTCTTCCATAACAGAGTTAATTGCTTTTTCGTTTAAGACAATCGATTCATTCTCCCTGCTTACATCGCTGCTAATCGATCCTACCCCTTCTTCTACCATTACAATTGTACGGTTAATATCGGAAATGGATACAGAAAGATCCTCCGCGACCTTTTTAATATTTCCTGCCGAATCTTTAATCCTTTTTATCATCGAGCTGATGGTGCCCGCAAACTGGTTAAACCCGTTTGACAGGGAAGAAGCTTCTTTGGATGCATAATCCGGCGAAGTAACAGTAAGATCGCCTTTGGAAATAACATCAAAACTGGCGGCAAGTTTTTTAAACGGAGTAGTAATTCCATAACTTAAAATTAGGGCTACAAGAACGGTTGCCGCTGTAATCCCCGCCACGACAATAAGAACAAAAAGTATCAGGCGATTAACAACTTCCCTAAGCGAAGCCAGCGATCCGGTCGAAACAAGAAACCACTCTGTTCCCTGCACTGGAGCCGAAGCAATGTAATTATCTCCATTAAAAATAACATTAACACCATTTTTTCGTACAGTCTCTTTATTTATTGTTTCATTTTCCTCATAGATGTTTTTTTTAAGTACATAATCCGGGTTCGGATGAACAACAAAAACGCCATCCCTGTCTATTAAATAAGTAGTCCCATCAGCAGTTATTTTTTCTTTCGTTACAATTTCCGAAAGTTTGTCTACTTTTACATCAACGGCGATAACCCCGGTAATTCTTCCGGCAGAATCCCTTACTGTCTGGGAAAATGTAACAACCAATTCCTTTGTCTGCTGATCAACATAGGGATCGACCAGCATAACAGTGTCCGGATTTGCCATGGCTGCAACATGCCAGGGCCGTTTTGGCGGATCCCAGTCATAATCCCAATCAGGATCGGTTTCCGGATACCAATCATCGGCAGAAACCCAGTATCCACCGGGTTCATACATGGAAGTAGCAGTGCCATAATACAGATCAAGCACATCGGGATACACTTCCCTGATTCTAACAAACACAGATTCGGCTACCCGCGGGGACGGGAGTTCATGGAAAAACGCCGTGCAGCTTTGGATCATATCGATAAACGGTGAAAGGGTCTGGTACAAATCTGCATCCAGGTACTGCATGGTTACTTCTGCCTGGGCTGTAAGGTTATTTTCGGATAAGCGGTACAAATTTACAGAAAAAATTAAGGTAATTGCCGCAGCAATCACAAAAACAAGCACAATACAAAGGGTCAAAATCTGAAAAGACAGGGAGGAATGGCGTTTTTTCATCTGGCGCTCCTTGGAGTTATGACAGGATATTTTATATACCCTGTAATGTCAATATGCTCTAGTCAACACCTATCCAGATTGCAAACAAAACGGCAGTATATGTTTCAATTGAAAAATGTTTCTTTAGTTTATAGAGGGCAAAAAACTAAAAAAAATATTTAATCACATCACTTTTTCCGGTATTACCGCAGAAAGTCAATAATATTGGCTTAATCTTGTTTTCTATAAAGAATAATGCCAGCAATCACACCTATAGCTCCAAAAACACTTTTGATAAGTGCCTCCCGAACTATTTCGTTATGTATACCAATAGTTCCATAAATTTTATCTATTACCGTAGGGTTATACGAGAAAAATCCAATTACTCCAGTAGCGAACAAAGGCACTCCTAAAAAAATTAATAATATGCCAAAAAACCATTTTCGGTTCATTTTTTCTCCTATTACATGGTATTAAATTTCCGCTAATAACTGTTGAATTTGTACTGGGCTGGGCAGCTCGTTTTGTAATTTTTTTGGCAAGGTAGATGTAATTCGGTAGCTTGCTATGGCAATCGGTTTATTGCTGTCTTTTAGCGCATATTCTACAATGGTGCGCTTTTTTTCTTTACATAAAATAATCCCAATCGACGGCTGCTCTGCTTTTTCTTTTATTTTTGCGTCCAAAGCAGTCAGGTAAAATTGCATTTTGCCGACATATTCTGGCAGGAATTTTCCAATCTTTAGCTCTATTGCCACGAGGCATTTCAAGCGCCGGTGATACAAAAGTAAATCTATAAAGTATTCCTCCCCGTCTATTTCCAATCTGAATTGATTGCCCATAAAAGCAAATACCCCGCCCATTTCAATTAAAAACCGGTTTACCTTGGCTAACATTGCCCGTTCCAATTCAATTTCACTATGCTTGTCTGTCAAATCAAGAAAATCGAAAGTGTATTCGTCTTTTACCGCAAGGCTTGCCTGTTTCTTGACTTTTTCAGGCAATGTTTTATTGAAATTTGTTTGATTAAGCAGCGTTTTTTCATAACTTTGATTTTCTATTTGATGAATAAGCACATTTTTTGTCCAGCCGTATTTTATAGCCATGCGCAGGTAAAATTCACGGGATAAATCGTTTTTGCATTTTTCCATGATGACAATATTGTGCGCCCAGGCTAAAACTTGCACCATTGGTGCAAGTTTTGGTTTATTCGAATAATTTAGATAGAACTTACGCATACGCCAAAGGTTATCCGCGGAGTATCCTGAAACCCCCGGAAATTCCATTTGCAGGTCTTTGGCAAGGGTTTCTACTACTGCTTTCCCCCAGCCATGTTTTTTCTGATTATCAACAATCTTGCCGCCAATATCCCAATAAAGCATAATCAGTTCTTTATTTACAGATTTTAACGCCTCGTATTTTGCGGTTCGAATACGCTGTTTGATATCAATTAAAAAGTCATTGTAGCCGTCTGAAATCGGCTTGTTTTTCATGGCAGCTCCAAGTATACCTATATTGCCATATTTCGGTACCGGCACCCAGCTGTAGTATTGATCATAATCATATATTACTATACTATCGTATAGTGTCAATGGTTTTTTTAACTTTTTATCAAAAAGGCTTGTTTTTAGTGTCCATGTTGATAAAATACCGCTTTATATGGGGTAGGCATAGCCGGTAGAATAAGAGGTTTACCAGGCTGTGGTTAGCTGCTGCAATATGTGGTAAACTGAACAATGCAAGTGGTATCTGATAGAGGGGCTAATTGATAACCTTCGAGCAAATTCTACAAAAGTACCGTGAAATTTCCTTTTCCGAGAAGGACAAAGGCTACCGTTTCGAGCGGCTTATGCAGTCCTACCTCATGGTAGATCCCTATTACGTGGGGCAATTTTCGGCTGTTTGGCTCTGGCATGAGTTCCCTTCAAGAGCAGACTTCAGCGCAGGCGGCAAAGATTTAGGTATTGACCTTGTTGCATATACAACTAACGGCGAATATTGGGCAATTCAATGTAAGTGTTATCAGGAAGACGTATCAATAGACAAACCAAAAGTAGACACCTTTCTCTCAACTTCCGGTAAATCTTTTAATCCTATAAAAAGTGCGGCGGAATCGCCGCACAGTCCAATCGAACGGGACTGGAACAGTCCCGACTTTGACCATAAAGAAGCAGGTAAAAGGATTAACTTCACCTATCGCCTTTGGATTGATACAACAAAAAAAGGCTTTAATCCTGCCGCAGAAGCGACCATACAAGACCAGACCCTGCCTGTTGGTAGATTGGGTTTTTATGACCTTCTCAATGCCGCTGTTGATTGGTAAAACCTTGACAAAGGTAAAAAAGCCGCTCTTAAAAAATATGACCCAAAACCTCATCAGCAGACCGCTATTGATGATGGTCATGATAACCTGAAAAAAAATGACCGTGGAAAACTCATCATGGCTTGCGGTACAGGTAAAACCTTCACAAGCCTTTGTATTGTCGAAAAAGAGACAAGTGATAAAGGTCTTATTCTTTTCCTTGTTCCCTCAATCGCATTGTTAGGTCAAACCCTGCGGGAATGGAAAAACCAATGTGCAAAGCCCATATACGCAATCTGTATCTGTTCCGATTTTATCTCATTCCACGTTTCAATCCACGCACCCGTGCGGGGTGCGACTCACATGGCGCTTTTTCTGACAGTGCAGATACCGGGTTTCAATCCACGCACCCGTGCGGGGTGCGACATCACGATCTAACGGCTGTGTCCCTTTGCGTGTCGTTGTTTCAATCCACGCACCCGTGCGGGGTGCGACAATTGCCGAGGCTAGTGCCAAAAGGGAGACCAAGGTTTCAATCCACGCACCCGTGCGGGGTGCGACTGTCCGGAGCCTTATCTTGGGGCTCCTTACCATGTTTCAATCCACGCACCCGTGCGGGGTGCGACACAGTCTTTTTCCAATTCCTTTTGACATTCTTTGGTTTCAATCCACGCACCCGTGCGGGGTGCGACCCAAGATCCGGATCCCTTATTATTGGGATCAGTAGTTTCAATCCACGCACCCGTGCGGGGTGCGACCCGATACTATATAACCGTAGCAATTGATCCGGCGTGTTTCAATCCACGCACCCGTGCGGGGTGCGACACATCATGATCCCCAAAAAGGAAAAACCCGGGCACAGTTTCAATCCACGCACCCGTGCGGGGTGCGACGGGTTACAGGGTTTTAGATTTTCCAGAAAATATAAGTTTCAATCCACGCACCCGTGCGGGGTGCGACTTGATTTTAGGTATTGAAAGGCGGCGCGGCGGCGTTTCAATCCACGCACCCGTGCGGGGTGCGACTCCGAGGAGCTACAAGGGGAAGCCGCGACAGCTGTTTCAATCCACGCACCCGTGCGGGGTGCGACTTCCTCGATGGGGTTGTCTATAATATTACGCCTGTTTCAATCCACGCACCCGTGCGGGGTGCGACCTCCTCCGGGAAGCCCACCCCGATTTTTTCAAAAGGTTTCAATCCACGCACCCGTGCGGGGTGCGACCAAAGTCCTTTTCCACGGGTTCTGTGGGTTTTTCCGGTTTCAATCCACGCACCCGTGCGGGGTGCGACTCCAAGCCTGGCCATGGAAGCAGCCAGGCTTGAGAGGTTTCAATCCACGCACCCGTGCGGGGTGCGACGGTATAATCTAAGGGAGATGGATATGACTATTGTTTCAATCCACGCACCCGTGCGGGGTGCGACTCATATTCCGCGTCATCGTTTCCCACCCCGATAATGTTTCAATCCACGCACCCGTGCGGGGTGCGACATAGCTATGCTCTTATGAGTATAGCTATAATCTTATGGTTTCAATCCACGCACCCGTGCGGGGTGCGACTGCATTGTCGTCTCTAGCCCACGCTTCACGCGTGTTTCAATCCACGCACCCGTGCGGGGTGCGACCCAGTTTCCTCATGTCGGTTATTTCCTTTTCAGAGTTTCAATCCACGCACCCGTGCGGGGTGCGACTTGTCGGCTGGGGTTTGGGGTTTGAATCATGGGGTTTCAATCCACGCACCCGTGCGGGGTGCGACCTAATGTTGCACTTAATCCTGCTGCTTTCAAATCAGGTTTCAATCCACGCACCCGTGCGGGGTGCGACATGCACTTGCAAAGATGATTGAAAAAGCAAACTTGTTTCAATCCACGCACCCGTGCGGGGTGCGACCTGTTTGTGCTTCTTGCCCCCATGCGGCCACAATGTTTCAATCCACGCACCCGTGCGGGGTGCGACTCGACATTGACCCCATTTAGACTGTCCAGCTCCAGTTTCAATCCACGCACCCGTGCGGGGTGCGACCAGAGCATTAATCCGCTAGGGGCAAACGCAAGCGGGTTTCAATCCACGCACCCGTGCGGGGTGCGACTTGTAAGCCGGGGGTATTATGTCCCCGCTCTCGTGTTTCAATCCACGCACCCGTGCGGGGTGCGACCCTTATTTACCAGCCCAAAAAGTGTGTTTTCAATTGTTTCAATCCACGCACCCGTGCGGGGTGCGACTCAGTAATGGTTGAGCGATTGCAGGATATAAGCGAAGTTTCAATCCACGCACCCGTGCGGGGTGCGACCACTTTTGCGGCTATCATTTGCCCTTTCAGCGCAAGTTTCAATCCACGCACCCGTGCGGGGTGCGACATTTCCCGGATATGTGCAACAAGCTCCTTTAACGTAGTTTCAATCCACGCACCCGTGCGGGGTGCGACCCCCTTTCCCGTCAGGATTGAAGCGGGAAGGGCCTGTTTCAATCCACGCACCCGTGCGGGGTGCGACATACAGGAAAAGCTTCACATCAAGTTCATAAAACGGTTTCAATCCACGCACCCGTGCGGGGTGCGACTCAAACACTTTCTGGACAGCCCAATTTTCCTGCATGTTTCAATCCACGCACCCGTGCGGGGTGCGACATGGTTCATACGGCATTCCGCCCAGCTCATCAGAGTTTCAATCCACGCACCCGTGCGGGGTGCGACGGGTCTTCGCAAAAGTGCAGGCCGGTACGACATGTTTCAATCCACGCACCCGTGCGGGGTGCGACCGCTGCGGCTGCCTTAATCCGCTTACAGGCCGCCTCGTTTCAATCCACGCACCCGTGCGGGGTGCGACCCGGATGCATAGCCCTTTCCCTCGACTTTGCCCAGTTTCAATCCACGCACCCGTGCGGGGTGCGACTGAATGACAGCCGGTTTGCGGAAATAGAAGCAGAAGTTTCAATCCACGCACCCGTGCGGGGTGCGACTGCCAATCCCCGGTGTTTTGATATTTCAAACGCCGTGTTTCAATCCACGCACCCGTGCGGGGTGCGACCCTATGTCAACGGCGCTTTTATGGTTTCCTTCGCAGTTTCAATCCACGCACCCGTGCGGGGTGCGACGCTGTACAAGGCAAAAGGCAGCCCTGACGACGAAGTTTCAATCCACGCACCCGTGCGGGGTGCGACCTATAAACAACAAATAGAAATTCTGAAGCTGCCAGTTTCAATCCACGCACCCGTGCGGGGTGCGACTCAGAAAATTACAAAACGCATGAACGATATAGTGTTTCAATCCACGCACCCGTGCGGGGTGCGACGTGGATATGACAGGATAGACCTAGAGATGTTACATGTTTCAATCCACGCACCCGTGCGGGGTGCGACTTCGTTCTGTTCAGTTACCAGCATTGCGAATTTAGTTTCAATCCACGCACCCGTGCGGGGTGCGACTCTGCATACCTCCAGCGGTATTTGCTTTCCATCGTGGTTTCAATCCACGCACCCGTGCGGGGTGCGACTCCCTGTTACCATAAAAGCCCTTCGGCTTATTGATGTTTCAATCCACGCACCCGTGCGGGGTGCGACATAAATGAAGGAATATAGTCTTATCATACTTACCGGTTTCAATCCACGCACCCGTGCGGGGTGCGACGCCGCGGTCGCCTACGGCTTCACCAAGGACAACGAGTTTCAATCCACGCACCCGTGCGGGGTGCGACGACAATGGCCTACCTCCATTCCTCTGTCTCGATGTTTCAATCCACGCACCCGTGCGGGGTGCGACCTGGCGGCATCTGGTTATGGCTCAAGTGTAAAAGTGTTTCAATCCACGCACCCGTGCGGGGTGCGACTCAAAAAAATATGGAGAACAGCCATGACCGGCAATGTTTCAATCCACGCACCCGTGCGGGGTGCGACGCCGTATGAAGCCACACGCATATTGTTAAAAATGTTTCAATCCACGCACCCGTGCGGGGTGCGACCCTTCTGCTCCATGATGCCCGGCCAGGTATACGCGTTTCAATCCACGCACCCGTGCGGGGTGCGACCCTTGCCTTCGTGTTTGACATCCCCATCGACAAATGGTTTCAATCCACGCACCCGTGCGGGGTGCGACTTATACCATATTATATCATTATCCTACAACAATTTACAACCTTGCATTTGCGAACCACGTAGTTATTGGTGTAATAATAATGAATTTTTCCTTCTCTGTTTTTTCAAAGATCTATCTGTAAACGAATTAAAGCATTTGCGAACATACCGGGATTTTCTGTGTCTTTGGGGTTCGCAGTAAGTGAATTTGCTGCGGAAAAAGTGCTCTAAGTAATATATCAAACAATTAATGGCTCATCCACATCGTAAGAAGGTTTTGCACCAATGTGTTCTACCCGTCGCTTATAATTTGAGCCAAGGTGGTAATACCGAAGACTGTCTTTTTTTTCGTCGATAATCTTTTCCAGTATATTCCTGAGTTTAGCCCATTGGGCTGGATCAAGTACACATTCAAAAACTGAATGTTGGACACGTTGACCGTAATTTGTACAGGCTTTGGCAATTTTTCTGAGCCGCCGTTGACCTCCTGGGCTTGTTACCATCACATCATAACTAACAAGAACCATCATTTCTATTTACCTCCAAAAAAAGGGAGGATACCCGTCAATATCACCCCTGATAAAACGAGCCATAAGATTTGCCTGAATAAAAAAAAGAAGACCAATTTTAACTGTTTCTTCAATGTATGGATGAAAAATCTCATCCTGTTTCCGGTTTTGATACTCTGTAATGATTGTTTTCCGGGTACCATCGTCCATAGTAACTGCCCCACTTGCTGCCCTGGTGAAGCCTTTTTTCCCAAGCTGTTTCCGGTTAATAAGAGAAAGTACTAGTCGATCCGCTATCACCGGACGGAATTCCTCCATAATATCCAAAGCAAGTCCCGGCCGCCCCGGCCGATCCCGATGAAGAAAACCCACTGCGGGATCCAGTCCTACTGTTTCCAGAGCGGAACGTACATCATGGGCCAACAGGGTATACACAAACGAAAGCAGGGCATTTACCTCATCAAGAGGAGGCCTTCTGTTTCGTTCAGTAAAAACAAAATCCTCTTTTTGATCGATAATGAGATGATTAAAAATATGGAAATATTTCGCAGCTGCCTGTCCTTCCAGTCCCCGCACTTCATCGGCACTTGTTGTTCTGGGAATCCGGTCAATAATTTTGCTGATCTTTTCCGATGCTTCCTTTAATACCTCTCTATTCACCTTTGCAGCATGATCACGAATAGTACGATTGATGACAACCCGGCAGTTTGCCAATTTCCCACTGACCACATTAGCAGCAATTTGCCTGGTTTTCTGCTCATCGTCAGCTATCCGGTACTGTTGACGCCGCAAAAGCACATTACCGCTGACTGGGCCACGGACACTAGCCAGAAAACGCCCATGTTCGCTCAAAAATGAAACTGAAACATCTCTTTCTGCACAGAACCCCAGCAAGAATGGGGAACAGAGTACATTTCCAAAGCAAATAATACCATTTAAGGTATGAATGGGAAGCTGCAGTACTCTTTGTTTTTCCCTTTCAACTACAACAGTTTCTCCTTCTTTTTTAAGATAGGAACCTTGTGAACTAACATAAAGGGTATTAAGAAGTTTCCGCATCGGCCTTCTCCATTAACAGAAGTTGATTTTCTATATACCTGCTTACCTGCTTATATTTTATACCGGTGATTTTGGGCATACACCATTCAACAATCGAACAATTATCACATTTCCTTTTTTCGTATTTTGCCGCTGCCAACTCCCCGGTTTTACGGATTTTCATGATCCGCTCAATCAATGCAACGGTTTTTTCCCGGAGTGATGCGTCAATAAGCTCATTGTTTCTTCGGTGTTCCTGGAGATAGTATAACTGCCCACTCTCAATTGTGATGCCAAACATCTCTTCAAGACACATCACCTGGGCACATAGCTGTACCCGGTCAAAATCATCTGCTTTCTTTCTGCCACGCTTATATTCTACCGGCGACACTTTCTCAACGTGTCCATCTTTTGCGTACCAAAGTTCCACCAGATCACACTTCCCAATAAGCCCCCATTGCAATGACCGTACCGCCATCCCGTATTCCTGCTTGAATTGCCGCCGCGATTCGTGATGTTCGGCATCGACTCGTTCATGTAAAACTTTTCCCTCTGAAGTGAAGCGGTTCTCTTCCCATTGTTGTTCAAGGTGGATAAGAACAAATTGCCGTTCACAAAAAAGCGCATGCTGTAGTGCAGATATCTGAACCAAATCGTCTTCGGAGTACATCATTCTTATTCAGAAAGTAAATCCAATATAAGGCTGGAAAGTTTTTCTACATCTCCCTCTATTGTTCCAGTCATATATCTCTCATACACATTAGGATTATCTGGAGGGTTCAAATTTAATTGTAATCCTTTTTCAAGTGCAAGGGTTCGCATAAATTCTCTCTGTGCCCTTCCGTTCCCTTCGCGAAATGGGTGAAGATGATTTATTGTATCCAAGATCACTGCAAGCCTACTAGATAATTTTTTACTGTTCGTTCGATCACATTTCAGATACTCAGCAATCAGTGTATCAATATAATCAAAAGCAGTACTAAAATAGTTAGTGGGAAAAAACTGATTACCTTCTTTACTGATTTCAACTGTTCTTTTTTCGCCAGCCCATTTATATACATCCTGAAATAAATGTTTATGTATCTCGAACAAGCTTTTGGCATTTTTTATGGGTAATGGGTTATCAGCAAGCTCTTTCGCACGCTTTGTTACAGCAGCACTTTCAAAGA
>Ga0082212_10001699_pt1 | contig 32384 bp, 32 predicted proteins | sample TergutNt197P3_FD_71548 | JGI IMG/M metagenome (GOLD analysis project Ga0082212, IMG submission 71548) | Neocapritermes taracua P3 segment gut microbial communities from Petit-Saut dam, French Guiana - Nt197 P3 | ecosystem: Host-associated > Arthropoda: Insects > Digestive system > Gut ... | reverse complement strand
TTTGAGGCTTCTACGAATGTTCCAGGTTACATGAGCAGTGGCTACCGCCTCCTGCTATAAGTTCAGCCTCAAAAAAGGCAGTCTCCCGGATACCCCTCTGAAGTGTAACAAGGTTACTATTCCCACGTATGTCCGGCCGAACTAAGGTGGCACTGAACAGTAACTACCTGAGAAAATCCATGAGAGTCGGCTGGATTATCCTTGCTCCCGCCGCGAGCGACGCTTGATATATCGCCTCCGCCATTTTCAGGTACATAATGACTTCGGCTTCTTCGACGTCCTCGGCGTCGGAACGCATCTGCTCGTAGCCGATGGCGTCCATGTTGTAGCGCGTCTCCAAAAGCTCAAGCCGCCTTGTCCTTCCGCCGACTTCAGCCGTTTTGGTGAGGAGGTGGTTCTGCGCGTCCTGCAGTTCTTTTATGAGCTTGCCCAGCTTATCTGTATTATCCGGGTCATCGCCGCTCATCATGGTCTCGTAGACTTCGTGAAGCAAATTGAATATGTTCCGCGCTACAGGCTTGCCGTCCTCCCCCGTGGTGTTGTAGATCACAAGATCCATACCGTTGAACGTGACCGGCATGCTTATCCCGGGGCCGACGTCAAACGTCAGGACGTCTTTCTGTAGTATTGCGCGAAGCTCTGTAAAATCGTCATACTCCAGACGCGTCGGGGAATGCGCGACTTTGTCCACGCTGCTGATAGTATCGTTTACAACCATTGAGGGGATCGGCGTAACCGATGAGGGGTCTGTGCTGACATATGTGAGCCCGACGTTTATGATCCCCGTCCAGCCTGCGCCCGGAGCCGTCAGGTTATCATAGTAGATGTCAAAACCTGTGACCGGAACAACTCCCGTACTGTTCGTAAAACCGGCAGCTGCTTCCAGCTCATCAAGCGTTTCGGCGCGCTTGCTCCAGTTTGAAACCAGGTTGTTGATCTTATCGTTCAAGCTTGTCTGCTCTGTTCTCGCGCTGTTTAGCTCTTCAAACCACGCTTCGAGCTTCGGCTTATTGAAAATCGGGTCATAGTCGATGTCGTAGCCGGGGTCATTCGGATCGTACTGCGGGCCTCCGGGACCGCGCCCTTCCATAGATTCAAACAGGCTTATTTCCTTGAGCGCCGTGTTTATCCTCTCGTCAAGATCGCTTAAGTAAGTCGTCGCGGAATCGATCGCCGGGCTGAGGTCGCTGATCGTCGCTCCCAGGGAAAGGTCAATTATACCCGGATAGTCCTTGTTAAGGGTAGTGATCTCATCGTAGATATCGCTGTTGAGAGCGCCGACTTTGCCGGCAAGAAGGTTGATGTTGTCAACGCTGGTCATGTCGTAAAAACTATAGTCATTGTATATCAGGTTCCAGTTTTCGTCAACTCTGAACGGCCCGAACTTTCCGCTGGTCGAGTTCCCGGGCGTGTTGTAGCCGCCGTATATGAACTTGTCTCCGAACGTCGTGTTGAGCGTGTCGAGATAATGGTCGCGGAGCTGAGCAACGAGCTGGGCGATGTTCTTTTTGTCCGGCGAGTTCTTCACGTCGGTCGCTGCGTCCATGACGGCGGTGTATACGTCCGCTACCCGTTCCTGAAGGTCCCTGACGCCGTACTCCACCTGGCGGAGCCAGTCCTGCGCGGATCCGATGGTCCTCTGATAATGCTCAAGGCGCGCCAGTTTGTTCCGGGCTGCCTGCCCGTAGATGAGCGCGACAGGGTCGTCGCTGATGTGAGCGTACTTCCTGCCTGTGGCAAGCTGGTTGTTGAACTTATCCAGCTTGTTCATATTGTTATTGAGGTTTCTCATGAGGTTGTTCACGAGCATTGAGTTCGTAACGCGCATATTGGGGTCCTCCTCGCAGGTTTCAGGTTTCAGGTTTCATTTCCGGCGCCCTCTTGCTTCAGTCGCTGCCGGTTACAGGCCTACTCTGCCTGTTCTGTTGATGAGCACATCCAGGGCGTCGTCCATAGTGGTTATAACACGGGACGCCCCGTTATAAGCGTGCTGGTATTTTATAAGGAACGTCATCTCTTCATCGAGCGATACTCCGGAAATCGACTGACGCTGATTCTCGGCCGCGATCGTCAGGATGTTGCTGCTCTCGGCTGATTTCTTCGCAAAGTTCAGCGTCGTGGCGAGGTCAAACCTGATGCCTGTGGCGTATCCGTCGAAGCTGCCTATCCCGACTGTTTTGATTCCGCCAAGCGCGTCATCGACGTTGATCGCTATATCCTTCTTCATGAAAATCTCGTAGAGCTTGTTCATGTTCTCATTGTTGCCGCTCTGCAGCCCCTGAGGAATGTCTTTGTCTATCTTCACCGTTGAACCGGCTATACTGTACTCTCCGCCCTCTTTAGCAATTATATCGCTGACCTTCAGGTTCTTTGCGGTGATCTGCGAGAGCACCTCGGAAGGGAGGAAGTAGTATACGACTTCATCCGGGTCGAGGTCGGGATCGTAAAACGAGCTGAGGTACGGGTCCGATGACGGATCCTGCGGATCGCCGTATGCGTTGTAGTATGCCCAGTACGGGTCGTTCGCGGCAAGAGTCGCCGTGTTAAGGGCCGGGTCGAGAAAATAGTTCCTGACGATGCCGCTCGTGACGTCTATCCCATCGCCGCCGTCGAAGAACACTATGCCGTTCTTCGATCCGAGCGGGTCGTCGTTCCAGCCTCTGACGTGCAGGTCGTTTATCTCCTGCACGAGGGCTCTGGCGAGATTGTTGAGCATGTTTATATAGTAAGGGATGCCCCGCGTGTCGACGTCATTGCCGTCGCGCATATCCACATACGCGCGCAGCTCCCCTCTCAGCGTCCCAAGGTTCAGAGCTTCGGGCACTGCGTCCATATCCGCAGGCTGCCTCACTATCGCCGATGAATCGTACACAACGCCGCCGATAGTAACCTTGCCGCTCTTTTCGTTGAACTCAGCGTCCTTCACAAGGCCCGACAGTTCCTTGATCAGCGCTTCGATCTTAGTTTTATTGGCAACCGGATCCGCAGCATGCAGAGCGTAAATATCGTTTATGACACCGTCGATATCACTGAGCGCTGCGCCGAGCTGAACCAGGAAGTCCGGGGCGTTCCTGTCAAGGCCGGTTAACAGATTCAACCCGATTGTGTCGTCTCCGTTCGTGAGCGTTGCGCCCCATGAACCTGTCCCGTCGTCCCAGAACACCTCCCATACGGGGTCTTCATCCTGAACGACGTTCGGTACCTTGCGGACGCCGAGGTCTTTTGAGTCTTTGTGGTCTATAAGCCAGTTGTTTGCGTCGGCTTTATCCCCGCCTATCCATACGCGAAGCTTCGACATGCCCGAATCCTTCGGGTCCTCGTACTCGAGGTACTGGATGTCGATTATCGAGGACAGTTCGTCCAGCAGAAGGTTGCGCTTATCCCTCAAATCAAGCGCGATGAGCCCTGTCACTTCGTATCTGTAGATTGCTTTATTGAGTTCTACTATCTCGTCCTTGATCCTGTTGATCTGCCCGACAGTTGTTTCGACGGCGAGGTCCTGCGAGTCCTGAAGTTCGATGAGGCCGCCGTATATTGTGTTCATGTGCTGAGCGAGGTCTTTGCCGGCGATCTGCAGCAGCTTGCGGGGAGCGCCTTCCACCGTATCTTCGGCAAGGATCTTTATCGCGCCGAAGAAACTGGCAATACTGTAGTTGACGCTCGTTTCCTCGATGTAGTCGTCGAAAAAGGTCTCCAGATATGAGAGGTTCCGGGTCCGTGTCTGCCAGTACGCGTTGATGGCCGCTTCGGTCCTGAACCTTCTGTCGAGATACGCCGAGCGTATCTGGTCGTGGATCTTCACGTCCACGCCTCCGCCGACTATCGCCCTGCTGACGGGCATCGCCCTGCCGAGCGTCGCGTTCGCGTCATATGCTTTTGATATCAGGCGCTGGCGCGTATATCCTACGGTGTCGACGTTCGCTATGTTGTGGCCTGTGATGTCAAGCCCCAACTGGCTCAGCGTCAACCCGGATTTTCCTATTTCGATTCCAAAAAATGTCGGTCTAATCATGGCGTCCTCACAAACTTCGTTCCGTTACATCCGCCTGACGGCGGATATCCACTCCACTGCGTTGCTCGTCCTTTCCGGGCCAAACCCATTTCATTGGGCTTTGTCCCGGTATTATGTTGTTGCGAACAGGTTCGCATCGGATCGCGGGCGTTGCAGCGCTCGCAGGAAAGCGGTCAAGCGTGGCCGTCGAAGAAGCCTGTAGTCTTCTTGCGGTCGGCGGGCGCTTTGCCGTCTTCTCCGTAGAAATTGTTCAGCGGGTCTTCAAAATCCACTATGAGATCCAGCACCGCGTCCGAATATTCAAAATGAGCTTCGATCAGCTCGCGATTTTCCAGATTGAGATCCTTGTGCTGTTTAAGCAGAGACGTCAGTTCCAACTGAATATTCTTCAGTATCTCACGCTCGTCAGGATCGGCGCGCGCGGCAATGTCACTGACCGTCAGATCGTCTTCCGAGAGGCCAAGCTCGACGGCTATCGCCGGATGCAGAGCCAGCCTTTTCTTTTCAACGGAATTAAGCTTCGCAAGCTCGCGCATTTCCTTTACGACAATGTCTTCGAGCTTTGAAGCTTCTCCGCTTATTATTATGCGCCTTTCCTCACGGGAGAGTTCAAGCAGATTCTCAAGCATCTGCTTTTGTCCGAGAAGAAGGCCGTAGAGATCCTCAAGGACTTGTCTCATTTCTTCTGTATGCTCTCCAGTATCTTTTCCGCGACTTTAGCGCTGTCGATCCTGTATGTCCCCTGACGCACCGCATGAGCTATCTCTTCTATGCGGGCCTTTTCTTCAGGCGAGCGAAGTTCAATGGTCTCCTTCGCTTCCGCCAGAATTTTCGAGAAGCTCATGGCTTCTTCTGAGACCGTGACTGCATCGCGGTTTGCGGGTGCGTCAGGTTTAGGCGTTACCTGACTCACCGACTGATAGTTCTTGAGGATATTCGGGTTGAATATCGGGTTTATTTTCATGTGTGTTTGCTCCTCCCTCCGCTGCTTGCCTGAAAACGATGGCTGTTGCTGTTGCTGTTGCTGTTGCTGTTGCTGTTGCTGTTGCTGTTGCTGTTGCTGTGGCTGCGTTATTCTGCGCCTGTGCCTTTGCTACTTGTCAAATGGCCTCGTGTGCATGCCTTTTGTGCTCTTCGGGTCTGTTGCACTCCTCTTCGCTTTGTCACCTCCGGCCGACTTTTCGATGCCGATGCTTTTTTGCATCGTCGAGGAGAGTTTATCCATGCACTGCGGGCACATCCTGCCGGAACTGATGGGCTTCCTGCACACTTCGCACACAAGTACGCCTCCTCCCGATCCTCCGCCCAGCTCTATTCTGCCTTCCTTTATGAGGTACAGTATAACAGCTTTATCAACTTCGGTCTCTTCCGAAACTGTGTCGACGTCGGTGCGTTTGTGTTCGTAGATGTAATCCCTGACCTTTACAAAGTCCTTGTCGATCTTTTGCAGGCATTCATGGCATATCTTTCCGCCGATGCTGTCAAACGGCTTTCTGCACATCCTGCATTGAATAATGTTCATAGTTATCTCCTCATATTATTGGCGATGCCTTCCATGTCATCCGCGGTTGTCAAAGCGCGCGACGCAAGCTGAAACACTCTCTGCGTCCTGATGATCCTTGTCATCTCCTCTGAGAGATTGACGTTCGAGATTTCGAGGTCGCCCTGCCATACTTTGAAGTTATCCGCCGGACGCTTCGCGCCTGACGCGAGGCTTTCTATATAGTTCCCGTTCCCCGATGATTCGAGGCCGGTTATGTTTCTGAAAGTGAAAATCCCGAGTTTGACAGTTATCTCCGCAGCTTCCGCGCCTGCCGCTTCTGCTCCGGCTTCCGCAGTTCCTGCGCCCGCGCCTGCCGCTCCTGTTCCGGCATCCGCGGTTCCTGCGCCCGCGCCGGCTTCCTCATCTGTCTCACCGCTATCAATAACTTCCGGGAATATGAACCTTATTATACCGTCTTTCTCTATTGAGATCGAGGCTATGTTGTATGGTACTTGAATTCTGTTGCCGGCCTCGTCATGCAGATACCATCCGTCACCGGTGACGAGAAACCCGCCGTCGGGACCTTCGCCGACTTCAAAGCTGCCGTTTCTTGTGTAGACTATGTTGCCGTTTGGATCCTCAAGTTCAAAGAAACCTTCGCCTTCGATCATGACGTCAAGATCCCTGCCGGTACTCTGGACGCTCCCTGTCCGGAAGTCCTTCGTTATTGCCGCGATCATGACGCCGTGGCCTTTACGCTGGTTGCCTTCAGGTTCAGGAGTTCTCGGGTATGATGTGTTGAACTCGTTCGTGTAGAGCGCGTCTTTGAAATCCAGCCGCGCGCTCTTGTACGCGTTTGAGTTTATATTGGCGACATTGTTCGCAATAGTATCCAACCTGCTCTGCTGCTGCTTTATACCTGTTGCGGCTATGTTTACTGCTTCAAACATGTTATATGTCTCCCGGTTTTACGAAATGATTATCCGATAATTGCCATAGTCTGCCGGTTTTGACCTAAAGCCCCGCTATGAACTGCCCGGGCAATGATCTACTGCCTGCAGTGCTGCTGCATATTACCTGAGCCTGCCGATTTCGTTCACTGCCTTGCCTGCTATTTCGTCTATCATCGTCAGCATGCGCTGGTTTGTTTCATATGTTCTGTAGACCGTGAGCATATCGACCATTTCGCGCCCTATGTCCACGTTTGAAGTCTCCAGATATCCCTGCATTGTCCGAAACTGCTTCGTTACGGCTTCGGGAGCTTCAAGTGCGAAGTACATATTGCTCCCCTGTTTTCTCAGCTGTCCGTTATCAGCGAAAGAAACCACGCGGATGCGGTCGATGAAATCGCCTCCCGCGCTGATGTTCCCGAGATCGTCTATCGTAAAGTTCGGGCCGCCGACGTATATGTTCCCGTTCTCGCCAAGCAGATAGTTGCCTTCTCCGTCCACCAGCCAGCCTGCTTCGTCGATATAGAAAGCCCCGCAGCGCGTGTAGCGTTCCCCGCCCGGCGTTCCGACGGCGAAGAACACGTCGCCGACAAGCGCGATGTCCGTCGTCCGCTCTGTGCCTTCGATATTCCCTGTTTCAAAGTTTACGTATAACTGGTCGATCTGCGTGCCGAAGTTCAGCGGGCCCACGATTTTGGAATGCCCCACAACGTGCACGTCGTTGATACGCCTGAGCAGGACGTCGTCAAAACTGTGCGACACGAGATGCTGCTTCTTATACCCTGTGGTGTCAGCGTTTGTGATGTTGTGCGTGATGTTTTCCATCAGCCTGCGCTGCAGCAGCATTCCGGTTCCCGCTATGTACTGGCCTCTAACCATATGTGTCCTCTTTTCTTCGCGTAAACCGCGAAAAAGCGCAATTGCGGATATCATATCTCCTAATCATGATATCGTACTTTTGCGCTTATGACTTAACTGTTTTTGCAGGTTTTTAGAGAAAACATTACTGTTCAGGGTTACTAATGCGCTCTGCGGAGCGCAAGGAGCCAGAAGTCAGGAGTCAGAAATCAGAATATGGACGGGAGTACGTGATCTTCTTGTTTTTTGTTTATGTTGTACTGGTGTAAGCGGGCTATTCAGTGCCCCGGTGAGAGGCGTGTTGAGTTCGAATCCCGCCCCCTATCCCCGCTTTCCGGTCAGGCCTATCACCAGATTTACCTCATTTTGCGTGATGCCGAGCTCCCTGGCAATTTGCTGCGCGGAGTTTCCGTTCGCCGCCAGCTCAATAATCATCTCGTTCCTCGCGGATTTCTCTGATAAACTCTCCCTCGCGGAAGACTGCGCCTGCGCGGCAGCGGAGGTATTTGCCCGGGTATAACTCCCCTGCTGGTCCGCCGAAGCGTCGTCGAACAGGCGCTGAAACACTCCGCTGTCGTCGCTTTTAACCTGTGCTGAAGTTTTACTTGCCGATACCGCGGACTGGACGACCGAACTGTTCTTTATCATTCTCTCGGCACGCGCAAGGACTTCGCCGGCAACTCTCATTCTGTTCGATTCTACCACATCCATAACAGGCGGCTTGAACTCCGCAGTCTGCGTTTGCGGCTGCGGCAGAGCCGGCGCAGTTGACGCGGCAGCTGCCGCCGCCGCCGCAGTCGCCGCGCGCTTTGCCGCGCGGCTTTCGTATTCCCGTATCTCATCCATAGCCGCTTTTGACTGGTCATCAAACTCCTCGATGATGCTCTCTACGGTCCTATAGAGTTCGAGCAGTTTTGACTCTTTTTCATCGAGCAGCTTGTGCTGCCTTCTCAAGTCGGCAAAAAGCACTCTGCACAAAATGGCGATCAAACAGATCAGCCCCGCTATGAACAGCGCAAACGCGTAATACTTTATATCCACTGCTTCGACCATTCCTTACACTTTGATATCTATTACGTGATCTTCCGCAGGTACGAGCGCCTCATCCTCAAAGCGACCATCGCGTCCGTCTTTTCCGCGTTTCGAATGACTTCCGCCCGCGGCTCCGCCGCTGCCGCCCCCGCCGTCTTCTGTGCGCAGTTTGGGCATCTCGACTTCCGTCTTCCTGGACACCCTTTTCTGATCGTGCGCTTCATTGGCTTTTGCCTGGACGGCAAGATAATTCTGCGTGACTTCCGGTTTCTTCTGCACGGCGATATTCTCACGCATAATGTCGGCTGTACGCGTGACCATGATCTGTGCGTCTATGCCTTTTATTGACACGTCAAATCACTCCGTTCACAATTGGCAGGTTTCCGGGCCCGGCTCCCGGTTCCGGACCCCGGGTTTTATTTCTCAGGCGTACTATCCCCGGCGCCAAGGCGTCCGGGCCACTCCTACGATTTCTTCATCTCACACGCCGTATACGTGATCTGCCCTTCCCGGAACTTAAACGTCGCGTATTCAATATCATCGTTGACTTTATACGAATCGGATGCGATCGTTAACCGGACTCCCGGATAGACCGTCTCGTATACGTGAACTTTACCGTTTGTCGCTTCCTCCAGTTCGCGTTTTAGATCATCCATCTCGGTCTGATACTCTTCAAGCTGTTCGCCGTTGCTCCGTCTGCTCTCGGCGAGGGAGCGGTACAGTTTATCCCAGGTATCTGCGTCCAGCTTTCCCTTTGTCTTTTCGAGATAAGCGTCCTGCTGGTCGAGCTTCGTTATCTCGCCGGTGATCTTTTCAATTTCTTTCTCCAGCAAGGAAAACCTTTCGCGTTTTTTAGGCGTCACACCGACCTCTATCTCCGTTTGTGCGTGCGATACGGATCCGAGGCTCGTTGCGACTATCTCTCCCGCCGCCGCTGCGCGCCCGCCTATGATGCTGCCGCGTTTGCCTTTTGCGTACAGCGACTCGCCGGCTTCAAGGACGCTGTGTATGCTTGCGTCAACCGTGATCGAGCCTCCTGCTACCGCTTTTCCCCGTTCTATGTACAGTATCGATATAGCCCCGCCCGCGGTGATGTTACCTTTATCCATGCCCTGCATCCCGCGCTTGACTTCAACGTTCCCGCCTGCGTTTATTTCGGAAGCTTCGACGACGCCTCCGATAAATATCCCGCCCGTTGCTTTAATCACATGGCCTGTCAGTACATTGCCGGAAATCTGAACGCTGCCGTCAAAGTCTATGTTTCCGACCGCGGGGCCAACGTCGCCTTCCACCTTGTAAATATTTGAAACATTGACGCTGCCGTTCACAACTTCGACAAGGCCTGAAGCTTTCGCCGACATCTTTGTCTTTTCGGCGTCTATATCGACGTTCTTCCCTCGCGGGAACGCAACGTCCTTTCCCCGCTTCTGTTTCAGTTCGCGGCCTTTCACTGTGGCGCCCGGAGTGCCTTCGGTCGCGAGAGTCCTTGTCACAAGCATCTGCCCTTCACTGACAGGCTCGTACAGATCAAGCTGCTTGTAGTCTACTCTCCCGCCTTCGATCTCTTTTGGCCTCGCTGTCTTTTCGCCTGTTTCGAAGTGCCAGGTGAGAACTCCGTCCACACCGTTCTCCGGCGGTATCGCAACAGCGACTATACGTTCTATGTTATACTCCCCTGCGTCAAGCATCTCGCGAAGCGTGTTCACGTTCAGTCCGTGTGTGACGCCAGCCTGCACGACCTTCTGAATCGCGGCTTCAAGCTCAAGCTTTGCTCCGCCGGGTTCCGGGGCTAAGAGTTTCGCCTTTGCCTCCATCTCATCGCCTGCGATGGACACCGAGAGGTCCTCGCCAAGGAAGAACTCCTTCTGCGCGGACCCTATCTTCGAGCGCCCGGAGCGTTTTTGCGCCAGCGTCCTGAACGCGAACTCGTCAAGGCCGCTGATTTTTTTACTGCTTACATACGTTGTCATCGCCGCTATATCAAGGGGAGCGCCCGAACCGCGCTCCTTGTACAGTTCAAGCCATACCCCGTCCTCTTCATAGAAAAGCCCGTAAGACGCGCCCATATCGGAAAGCGCGTCCTCGGAACCCATATAAGCGAACAGCAGCCAATCTGAGTCCTCCGTACCGTCCTTGACTACTTCAAATATGATCCCGCTCCTGCCTCGCTCAAAGTATGCCAGAGCCTTTTCTTCCGCCGCTTCCCGGCTGTCCGCGGCAAAATACCTGGCTTTCTTTTTCATATCGCTTTCTCCAATCTCGTTCTCATTTTTGCCAGTACCTTTGAGTGGATCTGGGATATCCGGGACTCGGTCACCTGCATTATACCCGCGATTTCCTTCAGCAGCAGCCCCTCATAGTAATAAAGGGTGATAACCAGGCGCTCCTTCTCGGGCAGCGCGTCGATCATCTCTGTCAGGATCTCCTTTTTCTCTTTTTCGAGCAGCTCATACTCGGGCGTGTTTTCTTCCCGGTCGCTTACTTCCGTTTCCTGATTTGACGAGCTTAGCGCGTCTTCAAAGTTCACAAGGTTGAACATGTGCGTCTGGGTCAGGATCTTCTGTACCTGCTTGACAGGCATGTTCAGCGAGTCAGCTACGTCCTGGTCGACCACCTTGCCGGGATTCGTATTCTCAAACGCCTCGTACGCGCCGGTTATGGCGCTTATCTTTTTCCTCAGGCTGGGAGGGGCCCAGTCCTGCGAGCGCATATAGTCGAGGATCTCGCCGCGTATCCGCGAAACGGCGTAGGTCTCGAACTTCACCTGATGCTTGAGTTCGAAGCGCTCGACAGCGTCAATGAGTCCCAGCATCCCGCAGCTCACGAGGTCGTCGTATTCATTGTAGTTATTGTACTTGGGCATCATGCGCCTGACTATCCATTTTACAAGATAGCCGTAGTTAAGCAGAAGCTCATTCTTAGCTTCGATATCTCCCGACTCTTTGTATGCGGCCCACAGGCGCATGATCTCGTCAGGCGTAAGTTTTGACTTTACTTCATTCATAATCATCCGGGCTTTCGCCGTCACGACTCTCGGTTTACTCTTCCTGGTCTACTCTTCCTGGTCTACTCTTCCTGGTTCTTTCGTCTGGTTTTTCCGCTTGGTTACTCCGTCTGGTTTTTCGTCTGGTTACTCCGTCTGGTTTTTCATCTGGTTACTCCGTCCTGGTTTTTCGTCTGGTTCTCAACTCTCAAATCTTACTCGCCTTCGACAAGCCTTCTCTGCCTTATCTGGATAGTCTGCTGTTTAAGCACGTACTTTGCGAGGAACTCGCTCATTGACTGAGTCTGTCCGAAAAAATGCATCCCCAGACGATACATATTCGCCCTGTAATCGTAGTCTTTCCTCATTATCTCGGCGTATATGATAAACGGTTTTACGTCTCTGCGCTGCTTCGCGTCAAAATCGAGCTTCAGAACGAACTTCCTTCCCATTTCATAATCGTTCTTCGCCATTACGGCTATTCCGGTGATGCTCAGATCCTTCGTGCCGACGGACTCCAGCATTACTATCTGCGCTTCGTTGATCTCCTCCAGTACAGGCAGGTCTTCTTCATTATTGTCAAGATACTCGCACAGGCTCACGCTGAGGCTGACGGGCAGCCGGAAATACATTCTTCTCTGGTCTTTCTCAGGCTCGGACAACTGCGTGAACAGCACTATCCGCTCATCGCCCCTCCTGTCAAATCCGACAGCCTTTATAAGGACGGTGTATCTGCCGGTCTCCCGGTAAAACGTAAGATGCAGTTCATCGTCCATATGGATCATCATCGGGCTTCCGCCGGAACTGGGGACGCTTGCCGCAAACAGCCTGCCCCCTTTCATATCCTCTATTTTTGTCCTGAACGGAATCCCGTCGTCCCGGGAGGTCAGGTCGACGATATCACCCACGACGAGCTCACGTTCTTTTTTAGCAGCCATTTGTTCATCAATCCTTCCGGTCAGTTTTAGCGCTAATTAGAAGCCTCAGTTCAGGAGGGGTATCCGGAAGATGCTTTTTTGAGGCTCTGTTCAAATGTTGTAGGGTACATGAGCAGTGGCTATCGCCTCCTGCTGCTTGATCAGCCTCAAAAAAGGCAGTCTCCCGGATACCCCTCCTGAACTTTAGCCATCAGATCATTTGCGTCACCCGGTTTTCAGCGTTCACCCAATAATCGTGAGAATATTCGCGAGAACAGGTTACCGGCGGTCTTTCCGCTCGGCATCTGCATGATGTCTCTCGCTATCATGTCGATCTCCCTCGACATCGCATTCCCCGGCGCGCTTACCGCAATCGGCGTCTGCCGCTTTATGGAAAGCGTGACTTCATTATCGTACATTATCAGCCCGAGCGGGTTGATGTTCTTACCGAGATGCCTGCCCACAACTTCGATAAACCCCTCTTCAACGCGCTCAGCTTCTTTTCTGCTGTCGCATTTGTTGAAAAGCACATGTATAGGGTGAGCCATGTCGCGGTTCACAATTGCTTTCACCAGCGCGTATGCGTCGAGGATAGCGGTAGGTTCCGGCGTCGTGACGACGATAGTTTCGGTTGAAGCGAGTATCATCTGTACTATATTTTCGTTTACTCCGGCTCCGATGTCAATAATAATAAAGTCGACAGGCGCTTCTATGCCGACGACGCCGTCGAAAAGCCCCATGACCTTCTCTTCTTCAAGGTTCAGCAAGTCGCTTACTCCTGAGCCTCCGGAGATGAATCTTACGCCTTCATGACCAAGCTGGATAATCTCGCTGAGTGTTTTCTCTCCGCGAAGTACGTGACTAACATTGAACTTCGACGTCGCTCCCAGCATGACGTCGATGTTGGCAAGACCGAAATCCGCGTCCATAATAAGTACGCGGACGCCAAGCCTGCTGAGCGCTACGGCGAGGTTGACCGTGATACACGACTTCCCGACGCCTCCTTTTCCGCTCGCAACAGACACGACCCTTATCTGCTGCTTTTTCCCGACAAGTTCTCTTAGCCTTGTAGCCTGATCAGCCAATCCTAACTCCTTATAATGTCGTTCGCTATCGACGTTACGTTCACTATCTCAATATCGTCGGGGACATTTTGCCCCGTTGTCGCGTATGCAAGAGGTTTCTGAGTGTACCAGCTTATGTTCAGCAGCGGCCCGCGGTACTTCGTCTCGTCAAGCTTCGTTACAAGCAGCCTGTACTCGTCCACGAACCCGTATGTGTCCACCATTTCCTTGATTGAAGCGAACCCTGTGGTCGCCGCGAGGCAAAGCAGTACGTCCTCCGGTTTCAGTATGCGGATGATGTTCAGTATATCCTCCCTGTGCTGATCGTCACCCGGGCGCTTCCCGGCTGTATCCACGAAAATGACGTCCCTGTCGGACATGGACTCCATTGCTTTCTCAAGCTCTTCATTCTGGTATATGACGTGCAGCGGGATCCCAAGGATATCGGCGTATGTTTGAAGCTGCTCCTGCGCCCCTATCCTGTATGTATCTGTGTTTATGAGCCCGACCTTCTTCTTCTGATTCACGGAAAAATCCGCCGCGAGCTTGACTATGGTCGTCGTTTTCCCGACGCCCGTGGGTCCCAAGACGAGTATGACCTTCTGCGTGAACTTCTTGTGCAGGATAGGTTCGGGCCTGCCAAGCTGTTCGAGCAAAAGATGCTCCAGTATTTCGTCGGCGTTCGTACCCGGCTGCGTTTTGAGCATATGCTCAGTCTCTCTTGCAAGCGAGTGCGCAAGCTCCTCCCTTACCTGGTTCTCGATCATCTTCTGCAGCAGATTCTGTACTTCGTCCGGATAATCGTATGTAATATCGCGCTTTACGAATGAGAACTTGTCGACGAAGCTGCTGAGCATCGCGTCGATCGTGTCTATGCGTTTATCGAGCCTCTCGAGCTGTTCGCTGCTGAGATTGCCGCTCTTGGCGGCTCCGGACTGACCGGCTCCCGGCCCGTCGGCGCGGATTCCCGCTCCGCCGCCGCCTGTGGCTGCCGCGTCTTGCGCTTCCTGCCCCCGCTCCGCTATCGACTTGCCGCGCCCTGAACTTCTTTTTCTGGCAGACGGGATGTTGGCGGGGTCGTACGCGACCATGACTTCGTAGACAGGCTTCTTAAACAGGTTCTTGAGCCCCTTCAGCCTCACCTTCCGGCTGTTGAGGATGACAGCGTCCGAACCGAGTTCCCTTATAACGGTGTCCATAGCCTGCTGCATATCATTCGCGTGGTATCTCTTAACAAGCATTTACAGCTTTACAACCCCTTCCGCATACACTTCGACGTTGCTTTCGATCTCGTTGAACGACAAGACCGCAAGTTCAGGCGATATCTGCTCTGTTATCTTCCTGAACTGCCTCCTTACAAGCGGCGACGTCAATATGATGGGAGTCCTTCCCCGGTTCTTCATGTTCTCAATGATCGTTCTCAGCCTGTCGAATATCGAGTGTACCTGGACAGGTTCGATCGCGAGGTACTGGCCGTGCTCCGACTGCTTCGTACTGTCGATAATGAGCTGTTCAAGCGACGGGTCGAGTGTAATCGCGTACGCAACGTCGTCCGGTATGAACCTCTTTGATATGGAGCGTCTGAGCGCCTGCCTGACATACTCCGTAAGCAGATCCGTATCCCTTGTCATGTTGCCGTAATCTCCGAGCGTCTCTATGATGGACGCCATATCGCGGATCGGAATATTCTCTGAAAGCAGGTTGCCCAGTATCTTCTGTATCTCTCCGAGCGAGAACAGCTTCGGCACGACTTCATCAACGAGCGCAGGCTGCGATTTGCTCAGATTATCAAGAAGCGTCTGGACCTGCTGCCTGTTGAGAAGCTCGTGCCCGTAACGTTTTATGATCTCCGTAAGGTGCGTCGCGATCACGGACGGCGGGTCTACCGTGGAGTAGCCCAGAACCTCCGCTTCCTCGCGTTCGCTTTTCGGTATCCACAGCGCCGGCAGGCCGAATGTGGGTTCCACAGTCGGGATGCCGTATATCTCCTCTTCGACTTCGCTTGTGCTGAGAGCAAGCAGATGGTCCGCCATGACTTCGCCGCGCGCGATCTCTACCCCTTTTATCTTGATCGAGTACGCGCTTGTGCTGAGCTGGATATTGTCGCGCAGCCTGATCGCGGGTACGATGATTCCGAGGTCCAGTGCGCACTGGCGCCTTATCATGACGACGCGGTCGAGCAGGTCGCCGCCTTGCGAGACGTCGACCATCGGCACGATCCCGTATCCGAATTCAAGTTCGATCGGGTCTACCTGTAAAAGCGCAGTAACGCTTTCGGGTTTGCGCTTCTCGTCCGCGGACATCTCTTCGACGTCCTTCTCCTCGACGACGGCTTCCTTCTTCATACGGCTGCTCACCGTGAACCCTATGATCATCAGCACCGCGGCCACAAGCCACATCGGAAGAATAGGCAGGCCCGGAATAAGGCTGACCAGTATTACGAGCACGCCGCCCATAATGAGCGCCTGCGGCTGCCCTATGAGCTGCCCTGTCATCTCGACGCCGAACGACATCTCCCTGCCGGAGCGGGTGACGATGATACCTGCGGCGACCGATACGAGCAGCGCGGGTATCTGGGAGACGAGCCCGTCGCCTATTGTCGCCAGTACGAAAATATCCACGACCTCACCCAGCGGCCTGTTCATTGTCAGAGCGCCGATGATGAGGCCCGCGATGATGTTGATGAAAGTTATGAGTAGTCCCGCAATGGCGTCGCCCTTTATGAACTTGCTTGCCCCGTCCATGGAGCCGTGGAAGTCCGCTTCCTGCTGGATCTTCTCGCGGCGCGTGCGCGCCATGTCTTCGTCTATGAACCCGCTGTTCAGGTCCGCGTCTATGGCCATCTGCTTCCCGGGCATCGCGTCCAGCGTGAACCTCGCGGAGACTTCGGCCACGCGTTCCGCGCCCTTTGTTATGACCATGAACTGCACAATCAGGATTATAAGGAACGATATTATGCCCACGACAAGGTTAGCGCCGATGACAACGCCGCCGAAGGTCTTGATGATCTCGCCAGCGTAGCCCTGGTTCCCGAGTATCAGCTTTGTGGACGCTAGATTCAGCGACAATCGGAAGAGCGTTATAAACAGCAGCAGCGTCGGGAACACTGAGAAATCCACCGGGTCTTTCACATAGAGCGCGAAAAGCAGTATCGTCACCGAAATGGTGATGTTGATTATTATGAGGAAGTCCATCGCCGCCGTTGCAAGCGGAAAAATCAGTATGAAGATAACTGCCAGAAGCAGGATCCCTATCGCAATATCAGATAACTTCAACTACTTCACCCTGCCCTTTTGCCTGTATACGAATACCAGTATGTCGGCGACAGCCTGATAGAACTCCGCAGGTATCTCATCGTCGATCTCGCACATCGCGTACAGCGACTGCGCGAGCGGTTTGTCCTCTACAATATGAATATTGTGCTCCAGCGCGACTTCCTTTATCTTTCTGGCTATATAGTCCTGGCCTTTCGCTGTAACGACCGGCGCGCTGCTCACGCTCTCGTCATACTTCAGCGCGACGGCGTAGTGCGTCGGGTTCGTGATCACGACGTCCGCCTCCGGGACTCTGCTCATCATTCGCATAGCGCTCATCTGGCGCTGCTTCTGTCTGATCCTGCCTTTGATCTGCGGGTCGCCTTCCAGCATTTTGTACTCGTCTTTGACTTCCTGCTTCGTCATTCTCAGATCTTTTTCGTATTTCCACCATTGATACAGATAGTCCGCGGCGGCTACAAACGCCATTGCGAGGCACATTTTCAGAGCGATCATGAACGAGGCTCTCATAAACCGCAGAAACGTATTGTATATATCTGCTCCGACATAGTTCGGGAACTCGTCGAGCAGCTTCTTATAGTCTGAATACGCTACGAATCCCACGAACGCCAGTTTCATGAGCGACTTGAGAAGATCGACGACAGTGTTGATCGAGAATAGGCGCTTGAATCCGCTTATGGGGCTGATGCGGTTGAGCTTCATACCCAGTTCTTTTGTCGTGAACAGGAAGCCCACCTGTATGAGATTTATGGCGATACCCGCCACCATCGCTGTGCCGAGTATGGGGAGCAGTATGCCGAACAGGTTCATCATAGTGCGCGCCAGCAGCGCTTTGAAGTCGTTTATCTCGATGGTTCCCACGAACGGAACGATCGACTGCAGGCCGAAATACTCGCGGTATATGCCAATGAGCTTGTCTGTAAGCCAGGGCCATATGAACAGCAGGAGGGCGAACATTATCGCGCAGCAAAATACAGTGGTGACTTCCTGGCTTCGTCTTACCTGGCCTTTCTCCCTGGCGTCTTTCCGCTTCTTAGGCGTCGCTTTTTCAGTTTTCTCTCCGCCGCCTGCACTGCTCACGTCGTCGTCGCGGACTCCGCTTCGTCGAAATGGACTTCACTATGCTACATCAAATGCTACGCATTTGATATCCGCTCGTTTCGTCATTTCTCCTCTCCGACTCGAACCCACTTCGTTGGGCTTCTCGTCGGTAATTATTACGGAAGCTTCGTCGCTCCTCCTCTCCGGCTCGGACCCGCTGCGCTGGGCTCCTCGCCGGTAATTCTCACGTTACTGCATTCAAATATCCATAACTTCGCAGTAAATAGGTTACCCGCCGGCGAATGCGCCGAACACTTTTTCGATGCCGCTGAACATTTCGCCGAATATCACGCTGCTGAAGTTTGCGAACACCGGAAGTGTGACCGTCAGGACAAGCATTCCTATGATCATCTTAAGAGGTACGCCGACCACGAACATGTGTATCTGCGGTACCATACGCATCGTCACCCCGAGTATGATCTCCAGAGTCAGGCCTGACGCCATAATGGGAAGCGCGACCATAACACCAAGCAGAAACGACCTTGCGAACACTTCAAGTACAGCGAGCCCAATTCCAGGCGAGAACACAAGAGTCCCGATCGGCATCTTCCCGATCGTAACGTATACGATCTCAACGAGCCGCTGATGCCCGTCCACCACGAAGAATATTATCAGCAGTATGAGATTGAGGATGTTGCCGACCATCGGAATCTGCGTGTTATTCTGGATATCGTACACGTTGACTATGCCGAAGCCTATCTGCATGTCAATAAGCTGGCCTGCGGTGAACGTCAGTGTGAAGAAAATGTTTGTAATGAACGCAAGCGCTATTCCCAGCAGAAGCTCTCCCGCGCAGATGATAGCGAAGCCGAACAGCGATGTGTAATGCAGTTCGGTCGTCTGCGGGAAGATAGTAAAAAACAGAAAACTTATCGCAGCGACAAGGCCGATTTTGACCCGTGACGGAACGTTGATCCTTCCGAATATGGGCGATGATACAACAAGCCCTCCAATCCGGAACGCAAGTAATATCAAATAATCAGCGTTTCCAAGGACCGCGTTCACCACTGAGGACATAATTTCCCTACTTCCGTCGCGACCTGTCTATCCGATGACGTCGTTGATCGTCTCATACAGGCGCGCGACAAACCCGCCTATGTTGCTGAATATGAACCCGCCGAAAGCCAGAAGCGCAAGCAGTACGGCGACGATCTTCGGAACAAACGCGAGCGTCTGCTCATGGATCTGAGTGGTCGCCTGGAATATCGAGACCAAAAGGCCGACGACTATCGCGACGACGAGCATTGGCGCCGCGGATAACACGACGGTGTAGATCGCGTCTTTTAAAACGGTGATGACCTCGCCTTGAGATACCATTGCAGTCTCGCCTTTCAGCTGAATTTGAAACTTTTCACCAGTGATCCGATCACAAGCTGCCACCCGTCTACAAGCACGAACATTAACACTTTAAATGGAAGCGATATCATTGCAGGCGGCAGCATCATCATCCCCATCGCCATTAGGGTGCTTGCTACGACCATATCAATAACGATAAACGGGATGTATATGAAAAAGCCTATAATGAACGCTTGCTTGATCTCGCTCATGACAAAGGCCGGGATGAGCACCTTGTTCGGGACGGAGTCGATATCCGGGATCTCTTCTCTGGATATCCTGACGAAGAACTCCAGGTCGCTTTTCGTAACCTGGTCCATCATGAAGTGATGCGTCGGCTCCATGACTCTTTCAATGAACTCTTCCTGCTCTATCTCCTGGGCGACGTACGGCTGGTACGCGTCGTTGTATATGGATGTTATTACCGGGGACATCACGAACAACGTCAGAAACAGCGCGAGGCCCACAAGGACCTGGTTCGGCGGCGTCTGCTGCATGCCCAGCGCGTTGCGGATGAACGACATGACGATGAGTATCCGTGTGAAACCCGTCATCATAAGGAGGATCGACGGCAGAACCGTCAGGATCGTCAGCAGAATTATTATATCAACTGTCTGCGTGCTCTCACCGAACAGCGTCCTGATTATTTCATTCATCCTGATCCTTTTCTTCCGCCTCGCGCATACTGTCCTTAAAACTCGCGTTCGGTTTTTCTTCTTTTGCCCCTGCGGGGTCAGGCTTGCCGGCATCGCGGGGGCTGACGGGGTCAGGCTTGCCGGAGCCGCTGTGGTCCGCAGGATCCGGTTTGCCGGCGCTTCTTGTCCCTGCGGAGTCAGTTTGACCGGCCCCTGTTGGGTCCGGTTTGCCGGCGCTTCTTGCCCCAGCGGAGTCAGTTGGACCGGCCCCTGTTGGGTCCGGTTTCCCCATCCGCGCGGCGAGGAACGACGCGAGCCTGTTCGTCATGCGCGCCGTATACTTACCGCCCTGGCCTCCCTGAGTCTGCCATGACGACGCGCCGCCGCGCTCCGCCGCTGTCCCGGCAAAAGTCGCGGCGTCCAGTGTATCAAGTAATGTCATCGACTGGTTCGTTACGGCTACGACATAGACTTTCCCGGCTATCTCCACAAGGCAAAAACTCTTGTCCTTAGAAATCGAAAAGCGGTCAAGCAGATTGATGTTCCTGTTTCTGCCACGACTCGCGCCCGTCGACTTTACGCCGATAAAGTATGTCACATAATAAGCCGCGATGATTATTATGATCGTGCCAACAATAAACAGCGTGACCTGCACCGGCTGCATGGCGTCCCCCTACACCGACATTCTCATGATTTCGTTATACGCGTCGATGACTTTATTTCTTATCTGCAGCGCAAGGCTGAGCGATATCTCCGCCTTCGCCGCGTCAAGCAGCAGCCCCGACATATCGTCAGTCTCGCCTGTCAGAAGCTCCAGCGCCGATACTTTATCCGCCGTGTCGGTTGCGGCTACCGTTTTGAATGATTCGGTCAGGATATCGGAAAAGTTGACGTCGGTGGAATCGCCTTTACCGGAAGCATCCGACCTAACCGGTTCGATCTTGTTCAGCGGCGTCACCAGATTCGATGACAGCGGCCCTATCGTAATGTTCATAGATTAAACTCCTTGTAACTCCCTATTTCTGAGTTCTGACTTTAGTTTTCCCGGTCCCGGCTAACTGCTGCTAGCTAACGGTTCCATACTCCCGGGCATCTCCTCTATCTGCCGATCTCCAGCGTCTTGACCGCCATGTCCTTAAGTGTGTTAAGCGCTGTGATGTTCGCTTCATACGCCCTGTATGCAGCCATCATGTCAACCATCTCGTTGACAACTTCCACATTCGGGTATCTGACATAGCCGTTCTCATCGGCGTCGGGGTGCGTAGGATTATAGTCATACTTAAAATCGGACATATCCTCTTCTATGCTTATAACCCGGACGCCGCCCACCGCGTGGCTTGCCTTGTTGAAGAACCCTGTGGAGTGACCGTCGCGCCCAACTTTCGTGACCCGCAAACCCTCCGCCGCAGGCTGAACTCCGCCCCATGCTGTCTTAAGAGTCGAACCGAATGTCGCGTAAGGCCTGTTGTTCTTGAACCTCGAATATGAGGAGTCCCGCGTTTTCTCCTGGTACACCACGTACTTTCTGCGGTACGGTTCGCCGTTCTCGGTCCTTGTTGTGTTGCTGCTCGCAATATTCTCGGCGACCACATCCATGCGCAGCCGCGACGCAGTGAGCCCTGACGCGCTTATTGCCATTGAGTCCAGAAATGCCATAAAAACCAATACCTTTCAGTTTACCTGCCTTCGGAGATCGCCATCTTGAGCCTTCGAAGCTCGCTGTTCATCTTTTCAAGCAGAGTGTTATACCAAATGCTGTTCTGCGCAAGCTTCACGTTCTCAGATTCTACGTCGACGTTGTTGCCGTCCATCCTCTGGGAAAGATCATCGCGTCTGACTACCCTCGCGTTAACAGCAAAAAATTCGCTATAGTTCCCTATCTCTATATGACCCTCATGAGTCCGGGCGCCTTTGAACCGGTTCATAGGGCCTATGTCTATGTGGTTTTTGTGTGTTTTAGCGCCCTGAAAACCCGAACCGTAAAGCGATTGGGCGAGGAGCGTCTCGAACTCGACGTCGGAAGCCTTGAATCCGGGAGTTTCTACGTTTGCGATGTTATTGCGTATCACGGCATTCCGCGTCCATGCAGCTGAGAGCCCTCTTTGCAGGAGGTCAACCGGTTGAAACAAGTTATCAAACATCACTATGCATCCTTTTATTATATGCTGTTATGGAAAAAGCTGTGACCTAAGACTCAACTCCGCACCCCATAAGAGGGTATGGGCAATAATTATATCACAACCGTAACGCAATGTCTATTAATTTACACATTTCTTATCTTTTTTTCGCAGCATTTTCCACACATTAATTGCAAAACGCTGCCTGAGTACATGATATGGGCACGCAAAACTATAAGCGTTATCATCTTTTTTCACTTGTAAATAGTGAAAATTCAACCACCAGACGTTTAATATGTGTAAGGAGTTCATGCGGGCGTGGCTGGAGGAAGAAGGCTTGAAACGCAATGGATACGGATTGCCCATCTGAAGGCACTCGCCCATCTACTCATATTCTTGTCGTCACACGGTATTTACGATATTGAGCATGAGATAGGCGCGAACATTATCATATTAATGACGGGGGACGATTCACTCGTCTCCCCGTCTCATTTTGCAGATCGGCTCAGTTGAAAAAGAAATCGCCCGTGCTAGAACAAGCATCATTTTACCCGCTTGTAGATCGCCGGCGCGATCTGCTGGAAATCGCCGCTGATGCCGGAAAGCGTCTCGCTCATCCCAATAAACAGATAACCGCCTATCTCCAGGGCGTCGTGGAAGCGCTTGGCGAGGGCCGCTTTCGTCGGGACGTCAAAGTATATCATAACATTGCGGCAGAAGATGATGTGGAACTTCTTCCTGAATTTGCTGAAACTCCCCATAAGGTTGAACTGCCCGAACACGACGTCCTTTGCCATCGCGTCCGTCACTTTATACTCCTCAGGCCCTACCTTTGTGAAATACTTTGACTGCCAGGACTTCTGCAGATGCTCGAAATGTTCTTCAGGGTAAACGCCGTGTTTAGCCATGTCGAGCACTTTCGTAGAAATATCGGTAGCGAGCACGGTTGTGTCCCATGCCCGCTTTGAGTTGCCGAAATACTCGTTGAGTACCATTACGATAGTATACGCTTCCTCGCCCGAAGCGCAGCCGGCGCTCCAGATACGCAGGTCATGATCGCGGATCGTCGAGGTCCAGTATGGCAACGCAGTGTCCACCATGAACTTGTAGTGCGTTTCCTCACGCATGAAGTATGTATAGTTCGTGGTCAGCTTTGTCATCAGGTCGTCGATCTTAACGCCGCTCCTGTCCCTGAGGACGTCGTCGATAAAATCATGGAAGCCTTCAAACTGCGAGTTTGCAATCGTGTTTGTCAGACGGCTCTCGATCAACGCCCTTTTCTTCTCAAGGTTGACTCCGAAGTTCGTTTTAATGAAGTCGCGGAGCCTGATAAAGTCCTGATCTTCAATATGCATTGCGTACTCTCCGAATGATTATTCCCTAGGAGCCTGTCACTCCTGCTGCATTTGGATCTCGACGTCGACCTCAAAAACCTTGTACACGTCTATAAGCTGCTTAATGTTTCCGTTTGCGAGCCCGACCGCTTTTATAAAGAAGTTCTTCATGCTGTTCCCTGTAGTCTTCGGGGGTTCCTGGATGCTCTCATCGTCAATGTTCGCAACGTCCTCCACACCGTCGACCAAAATGCCGACGCTCATATCGTCCAGCGTGAGAACGATGATGCATGTGGTTTCCGTATACTCGATCCCGCCGCGGCCGAAACGCATCCCCATGTCTATGACCGGCACAACTGTGCCCCGAAGATTGATGATACCTTTCACATACGCGTGCGTGTGCGGGACGAGCGTGATCTCCTGCACGCTGATGATCTCCACGACATAGCTGATCTCAATTCCGTACGCGACGTCGCCGACTAGAAATGTAAGGTATTTCCCCTGCATTACATCTTCGTCTATAAGATCGATGTCCGCTAAATCCTGCATTGCAATAAATCTCCTCTCCATAGATTATCAGCGCCTGAGCGTAGCGCCTGAGCGTAGCGCCTGAGCGTAGCGCCTGAACATTGCGCCTTAACATTGCGCCTGCACATTGCGCCTTAACAAATGCAATTTCTAAAGCATTAAATCAAGCAAAAGGCCCCTGATATCATCGACTCTGTGCAGTATCTCGATGTTATCGGCCTGATCCTTTATGACTTCCTTGCCAAGCTCGTCAAGTTTTTCATCGACTATCTTCACTGTCGCTATGAAGCGCCGCCTCCCTCTGGAGGCATATGCGTCTTCTTTCTGGAAAGTATATCCGTTACTGACTATTTCGTCAAGAAATTCTCTTATAAGGCGCCTGTATTTTTCAAACTCCTTAATATCGACCCTCTCTGTGAGCCGCGAGCCCTGCTCGTCAATGTTCCTGATGAGATCCCGCATTTTTGCGGCGTGCTTTTCCTGCGAGAGGTCGGTCAGCGTCCTGCGGAAGCTCGATTCCTCAGCGCCTTGAGCGCCGCGGACGTCGGGCCCGCGCGCCGGAAATCTCCCCGGATCGGGAGCGATATTGCTTTGCACTTTAATAGCCATTGAGCGTATGCCCCCTTTCCATAATACTCAAACGCGCGTCAGCTGCAGGCAGCTCCCTGCTTACAGGCTGCGGCGCCCGCTCCCGGGCTGCAGTGCCGGCGCCCGCTCCCGGCGCCTATGTTTTCCTGTCAAACAGCGCCGAGCTGCTGCCTGTGTTCTGAGCGTACAGCCCGATGCTCTTACGCTTCAGGCTGAGGCTTCCTATTTGACGTATGAATTCCTCTGTCCTGGCTTTTGCCTCGTTCAGGTTCCTCGTGTTGAGCTGCGAACACTGTTCCAGCGTTTCAACAAAACGCGCGGCTGCTTTGTCTATCGCCGCGATTTTCCCGCCCTCAGGGGAGTTGGAAAAAGACGCGTAAGATTGCATCAGGAGTTCTGATTCCTGATGCAATCCGTTTATCTGTATAATAGATTCGCTGCCGCGGTCCAGTGACGCGTTGAACGCGTCGAGATCATCCGACGCGAGCATTTCTGATTGCTCCTTCGCGAGCTCAAGAACATGCTCCGCAAGTTCCGCAGCCTGTCCCAGCAAGTCAAGCAGGCGGGCCTCCTGTTCCTTCGAAAACTGCTGCAACCATCATCCTCCAAAGCTGTATCTGTATATGTATATGTATATGTATATGTATATGTATATGTATATGTTGTGCCTGCACAGGTCCCTTTTTGCTTCTTGAGTCCTGATTCCTGCTTCGCGACTGTTCCGGCCTCTATTTAGTCTTGATCAGCCTTCCTTCGCGTAGAGGCTCCCTTTGTTCATGACGCTGATTTCATTCCATGCTTCTCTGAGATCGCCTACGATCTCCACCAGCGGTTCGAGGATACTTTCATCCTTCTTCATATTGGCTTCCTCCAGTGTCTTGAGCACAAACTCATAGATCGCAAGGAGGTTTTCCGAAATTTCATAGCTCATATCGAGGCTGTTTACAAGCTCGACGACGATCTGCTGCGCTTTCATAAGATGATCGTGGGCGCTTTGCACATCGTTCTTCGCTATCTTTTTCCGCCCGATTATTATGTTCTTTTTCAGCGCGTCATAGAGCATAACTATAACGTCGATTGGATTCGCCGTGAGGATATCCTGCTGTCTGTATACATCCTGAGGGCGCGAATTGATCGATATCGTTTCCCGCATAAATGACCTTTCCTTTGCCTGATGTAAGTGTTGATATATATGTTACTACTTTTGCTGATTACCGTTGAGCATCGACATGAACCAGTCGCTCTGCTCCTGCATTTTCGAAAGCGCTGTTTCCATTGCAGCGAACTTCAGATAGAGGCGCTCTTCCTCTTCGTACATTTTCTTTTGCAGCTTCTCAATCTGCTCGTTCTCGCGCCTGATGGAGTTTTCGAGCGACGCAAGCGAAACGCTCTGGCTGCCGCTCGTATAGTTGCGCATGAGGTCGTCAATGCGCCACAGCAAGCCCCTCTCCGAAGAGCTTGTCGCGTCCGAACCGCCCATGAAAATGTTCATGACTCTTTCGGGGTCAGCCTCAAGCGCTTCTTTAAGCCTTGCCTCGTCGAGCATTATCTGACCGCCGGTACCATCGTAGTAGCTGCCTGTTTTTAAACCGATATCCGCGGGCGACAAGCCCACTCCCTTGATGCTTTCGTACAGTGAGTTTCTCAGTTCGAACATCATGCGCTGCAGGCCTGCTTCATTTCTCAGCAGGCCCTTTTTCGCGACCGCTTCCCAATCCGCAATCTGCTTTTCGGTCATAGCCGACTTTTCCTCTTCTGTCAGCGGGCCGTAGGCTGTCTCTTTTCCTGTCTTTTTCTCGTTGAGCATGTCTTCGAGCTTCTTCATCATCACATTATATTCATCAATGAAGCTCTTTATTTTTGCGACAGCGTCCGTCGCGTCGCGTTTTAACGTAACGACAGTCTCTTCGCCGGGCGCTACCGGCCCGGTCGTGGAGTTGAGCGTGATGTTCACGCCGCGGTAGCTGAATGTGTTGGAGTCTTTAATCAGCATTTCGCCGTTTATCACCACTCTGGCGTAATCCCCGTTGTTATATGTACCGCTCGAAATGCCGAAAGCTTCCATACCCCAGACTGTCAGGTTCGTAGCCCCGGTCGTGTTGTTTTCGACTGTGAACATATCGCTCAGGCGGTCGTATGACATTTTGACGCCGGCGCCGCTGCTGTTTACTTTCTTAAGCATATCGTCGATCGTCATATCCTTGTTGAGATCGATCAGGACGCCGTTGATTCTGAAGTTGAACTTGCCGTTTTCATCAAAGTTGATGAATCTGGGAATGGCGTTGGCCCTGTTGAAAACGCTCGTTATCGTATCATCGTTCTTGTTAACGGAGATATTCTTACCGTTGAATGTGGCCTGCGTGACCGTGTCGCTCGTGTAGTCGCCTTCGACAACGGGCATGGTAAAGCCTATCCCGTGCATGTCATGATAATCTGAGATCAGGGAGTTCACATATTCGAACATACTGCCGAATGAAGACGTCCCGCCTTTTATAGCGTTGATTTCATCAATGTTGAGCGTGATCTGCGCATAGTTTATGTCAACGACCTGTTCGGCGTTGCCCGAGGGGTCGAATGTCAGGCTCGGTATAACGTTTGTGTCGAAGTAATTCTCAAAATCCGACAGATAGATTTTCTCCTGTTCGCCGTCAATTTCAACCCTTGTGTAGGAGGTTCCCGGGATGAGATGGCTTGCGAAAGTGATCGGAGTCCCGCCGTTTGTGGTTATCTGGATGTTCATATAATCGAAGATATTGATAACGTCGGGCCTTGACGGATCGTCTATCAGAGCCTGCATCTCATCTCTGTTGATGACGATGTTCGCGCCGTTGACGTTGACCTTCGCGTTTCCGTTATAGTCAAACTTGATCTCACCGTTGGAGAGCAGTATCTCACCGAGCTTGTCGGTAAGTTTGAAACCTTCGCCGCTTCTCGAGGCGTTGCCTGTCGTAGAGACGCTTGTGGCTTTGGCAAGGCTTGCTATCTCGCCGATACGCATCATGCCTGTCGGTGAGTTGATTGTCGTCTCGACGGAAACGGAGTCCTTGTTCTTGCCGCTCAGAACTGCGACGGTGGAGTTATACACGCTTGATAGCCGCATCGCGTCGGGGCCCATTACGGTGAGGTACTTCCACCTGAAATCCGTCAGCAGATTGCTGACGTTCGTGAGCGCTTCCTGTTTCCATTCGAATTTCGTCCTGGCACGGAACCTGGTGTCGATCCTCATCTGGTGAAGCTGCAGCATCTGCTTGATGATCGTATCCGTTTCCATTCCCGAAGACAGGCCCATCAGCCTTAGTTTTGTCATATTATTGACCGGGTTAACTGCCATGTTTTGTACACCTCAAATCCTTTTGATTTTATGACCCGATCCGGTGCTGTATCCGGCGTTGCTTCAGACTGTTTTTACTGTCTGCGCCGTGATATCCGTTTTGCCGGAGGCTCGCCCGTGAGCCCGGGGTCATACTGATAGCTCCTTCTATACGTACTTATCGTCATTAGTCAGGAATTCTTTATAATAATCCGCCTTTTTTTTGATACTATTGCCGCATCCGAAAGAGTGCTACAACATTTTGTTATGTCTTTTCAGGATGTCGTTGAACGCGTCGATACTTGCGGAGGAATCACCCTGCCATGAGTCGAAATCATAGTCTATCTCAGCCTGCAACCCCAGCCGCGAACCTGCGTTTCCGCGGATTTTTTTTGTCAGCCTTACTATTATATCTTCAGAGTCTTTCTTCCGAAGCTCGACGAACAGGATCATAAACACGCCGTCGCCCGCGTATGCCGGAATGTCAGTCTCGCGAAGCGCGCTGCATATCGTCCTTGCCGCTGAACGCAGGAGCTGCTCTCTGCGTCCATTGTCGCGCGCGTTTCCGGGAGCGCCTTCGCCTTTACTGCGCACGCTTCCGGGGGCGCTTTCGCCGTTTCCTGAGTTTTGACTGCTTCCGGGAGCGCCTCGGCTGTTTCCACCTGCGCTTCCGGGGGCGCTGTTACTGTTGGCGCCTGCGCTTCCGGGGGCGCCGTCATTCACCGAGATCACTGCAAATGTCAGAGTTCCGCCGAAGCGGTTTTGCCTGTACAGTTCGCGGGAAACCGCCTTCCTCATTCCTGCAAGGCTGAGCATACTAAACTCCGTATGCTGCCCGGAGTAATATTCCTCCCAGCGTTTGGCCAAATCGCGTCTGCGTCCGGCTTCAAACCGTTCTTCAAATGTACGCGTCAGGTCCCCGACGCCTTTATAGCCGAGGAAGACTTTCCACTTTCCCTGCTCATATATCATCAGTTTCTCGACGCCGCTCGATCTCGCGGTGTTTTCAACCTGGTCGTCCTCGTTTACGGCAACGCGGAATTTCTTTGCGGATATCTGCCTTCCGCTGCTGAAGTTCACAGTAGAGTCCACAGGTTCAGCGGTTATGAAGAACTCTTTGATATGGTACAGCCTTGCGACCGATTCACGCCATTCAATAAAGCTCTCTTCAGTGATCTGCCTTTTATCGTGCTCGCATAAAAGGGCGTAGGCGTCTGAGTAATCGCAGGCGCTCAATGCTTTGAAGTAGTCGTACAGAACTTTGTACGCTTCCCTGTCGGCGCCCGCAGCCTGCGTCCGCGCGCTGAAGCCCGTGGTCCGCGAACCTGCCGAGCGCTGGCTTGCACGCTGGCCTGCGCCGGCCTGATTGGAGCGTTGACCCGCTCCCGCCTGTTCTGCGCGCTGACCTGCGCCGCCCTGGTTGGAGCGTTGACCCGCTCCCGCCTGTTCTGCGCGCTGACCTGCGCCGCCCTGGTTGGAGCGTTGACCCGCTCCTGCTGCTGTTCTTGGTTCCGCGTTTGCGTATCTTTTCACGGAACGCTGATACGCCAGACGTTCACGAAGCGCCGACTCGTTTTTCAGTTTCTCGCGCAGGATCGAGTACGCGGCGTTGATGTCTTTCATAAGCTCTTCGGACTCAGGATCGCTGCTGACGTCCGGATGATGGATCCTGCAGAGCTTTTTATACGATGAAACGACCTCGGCAATTCCCGCTCCCACGCTGACGCCGAGTATTCTGTAACAATCAATTAAGCTTAAATTACTCATGTATGAAATAGCGGACGCTCTTCAGTCCGGCTGCGCTGTATATGCCGGAGATGTGCGTATAATTCGTCACTTTTGAACCGGCTTGCGCAACCGTGACTCCGCGCAGCTCATCGAATCCGCCGTCGTTTGAAGGGCAGACCATCTGAACATGCCCTACTTCTCCGGCTGTCGTCACGGCCGGTTTGCCCTCGTTGGCATAGCGCTGCGCTGTCTCTGCGTCGGTCTCGCGCCAGCCATACGCTTCACCGTACTTCCTCAGCCATGTGTCGATTCCGATGGCGCCCAGTTCATTCGTACCTCGTATGTCGGGATAATATCTCGGTTCGCCTGTCAGCGGGTCTGTGTAGTGCGGTATCTCCGCGCCCATGGCTGCGGTGGCGTCCCACACGTAAATGTTACAGTATGTGTACCCGTTCCTGAACGGTTTATAGCGCCCCGCTTTCTCAACATTGAACTGGTCAAGGACCGCCCGGTAGACAGCGGGATCCCTTTCGCCTTCGGCGTTTATGATTGCCGGTACCGCAGGCTTCCATATTTCAAGGGGCAGATACACTTCGCCTGTCCTGCTTGTCCCCGGGAGCCTTGTGTGGAACACTTCCCTGTCAATCGTGTCAAGCACGTACGGGCTGTATCCGGATGACATCACATCGTCGCGAAGTTCCTTCTGGTCGCTGTCGATCTGCGCAAGCATGGAAGCCATCATCTGCATGAGCATCGAAAAATCCCCGTCCTCGTTGCCCTGCATCATAACGCACAGCATCATCAGCGCGATTTGCGCGTCCGTTACCTCTCCGGTAGAAGCTGCCGCGAGGATAGCCTGCTCGATCCCCTGGCTTTGAAATGACGAGTAGCCGCCTGTCATGCCCGCAAGGTTCGCTCCTGCTGACACGGTCATGAGTTTTGATTCCTCAAGGAGCGCGGACGAAATCACCGATGAAAAATCAGTCCCGGTTTTCGGCTGCGCTTCGGCAAGCGCAATTGCGAAAACGGTTTCAAACTCATCAGCTATGTTTGAAGCGCCGGCCGGGTTTGCGGCGCCCGTTATGCCCGGAGCGCTTGCCCTGCTCGCAGCGCCTGCTGCGCTCGCGGCGCCTATGGCTCCCGATGATCTGTTGTTTTCAAGCAACTCAGGCCGGATATACCCGCCGGCTGTGCCGCCTGTGATTTCTCTTATCGAATTCATATAGTTATTATCTCACACCACTTATCGGATTTCAACAAATAATTCTACATTTAATTCTACATTTCTGCTATTGGGTTACTATTCACGGTATGCCAGAAAAACAGTCAAACTGTCTCGTCATTACGGGCTTGACCCGCAATCCCCATCGGACAGGTACATTATTCATGGGATTGCGGCGCGGAGGCCGCAATGACGATGGGACAGTGAACAGTAACGCTATTGGTGACATTTCGGAGGGGTATCCGGGAGACTGCCTTTTTTGAGGCTGATGTAATAGCAGGAGGCGGTAGCCACTGCTCATATACCCCGTAACATTCGTAGAAGCCTCAAAAAAGCATCTCCCGGATACCCCTCTGAAGTGTTACCAGCTGCTGGTTACATTTTATAAAGGGCGGATGTTTTTGATTTTCTCGCCGTATCTTCGGTCAATCTCGCCGACAAAAGCCAGTACCTTTGCTACAGCTTCGTACATTTCGGGGGGGATCTCATCTCCGACGCTGACCTTTGAGAGCATGGAAGACAATGCCGGATCCGGCAGCACAGGCACGCCGGACTCCTTTGCGATTTCGATTATTTTATCCGCTACATATCCTTCGCCGAACGCGGCAAGAACCGGCGCGTCGTTGTCGTCGGGGTCGTAACTTATTGCGGCTGCTTGTGTCGGTTGGTTTTTTTTCAGGTTGTCTTTCGTGCTCATGCTTTCTCACTTCCGTTGCCGCTTCCGTTGCTGCTTCTGTTGTCGCTTCCGTTGCCGCTTGTTGACTCTCATCTCCTGCGGGAACATATTCCCGTACTAACGTGAGGGCTGCGCCCCCACAACCCATGTCGGACTGCTTACGTCCTTTCGCGCTCAACGGGCGAAATGAATCCGCCCTGCGCGAAAGGACACGCTGTCCTCACGCGCCTGTGGCGCGCACCGCGCGTACGCACGGTGTTTAGTCCGCTTAACAACTTGTTTTTTGTTTATGTTGTGCTGGTGTAAGCGGACTAAACTACATAGTTGATCCTGCCTGTCGAGAGTCTGTCGAGCACCGTAAGCACATTTATAGGAGTTGTTTTTTCATCGGAAAATGTGACATCTGTGCTTACAAGCCGGAATCCCGCTTCTTCAAGCATCTTATGCAGCAGCACTGTGTTTCTGTTGAAATAGTCTTTTTCGGCAGCACCGGGAACTTCCATACGCACTGAAACGTCCTTGTTCCTGATGTTCAGCAGGGCTTCCCAGTGACCCAGATACTCAAGATCGAGCGCCAGAAGGATGTTTACGTTATCAGGGTCGATCTTTTTCCCGCCCCCCTTGCGCCTGAACAGATAGAGTTCCGCTGTTTTTCTCTCCTGCCCGATGATCACCGGGAGCTGCATATACGCGAACTGATCGATGCTGCTCTGCAGTTTGACATGGTCCATCAGTCTGCGGGTAAGCTCCGTCATCTCCTGTCTGGCTGATGGCGCGGCTTTCGATATCGCCTCTTCAATGAGCATGAGGCGGGCAAAGAGTTCCTCTTTCGCGTGCCTGAGTTTTTCACCTGCGCTTGTACCGTCTCTGTCGATCCTTGTGAAAAGTCTCATAAGCAGATCAGAGAGCTTCTCTGACTCTGCGTTTTCGGTGTATAAACCGTCGGACGCTACTCTGAGCATCATGTCTGAAAATCTCTCAAGCGCTGACGGCGGAGTCCCGCTGAATTCGGGGAGTGAGGCGAGCAGCGTAAAAAACTGCGAATGCAGCTGCGCGCCGGAATCGGCTGCGGCGGCGGCGTTGGCTGCTGCGGCGGCGGCGGCAGCGGCGGCGGTGGTGGTGCCGGTTGCTGCGGCGGCGGTGCTGGCTGCTGCGGCGGCGGCGCCGGGTGCTGCGGGTGCGGCGCCGGGTGCTGCGGCGGGGGGGCCCGGCGGCGCGGCCGGGGGGGCCGGGTGC
>Ga0082212_10001698_pt1 | contig 32391 bp, 26 predicted proteins | sample TergutNt197P3_FD_71548 | JGI IMG/M metagenome (GOLD analysis project Ga0082212, IMG submission 71548) | Neocapritermes taracua P3 segment gut microbial communities from Petit-Saut dam, French Guiana - Nt197 P3 | ecosystem: Host-associated > Arthropoda: Insects > Digestive system > Gut ... | reverse complement strand
TAAAAGTGGCTCGTCCACCCTGCCGAACTTCATCCCGCCAAAAAACGATATTTTAACGCCTTCCTGCGTCAGGAAAGAGCATGTATTCAATTCCTGTTGCGTCATTTCAGATTCACGCAAAAATGGCAAAGCCGACAATAATTTCTTTTCCTGTTTCCCATCAAGTTCGATATCTGAAAAGAAGTCAAAGTCAACGGATGTTCGATGACCAAAGTACAGAGATATAGCAGTCCCGCCGTAAAGGACAAATCCTAAGTCTTTGCATGGAAATAAACTGTTCCAGATTATTTTTTGCGGCTCGGGCAAAATGTCAAAATGATGTTCAAAAGTTTTCATTTGTATTTCCTTTCCGGCATTGGCGGCACACGCCCTATCAGTCTATAACACCAAAAATGCCACGAACGGGGTCTGAATTGCCCCGCTTCTGAGTTTAAGAGCGCTTCCAGAAGTTCCCTGCTTGAAAATAAATCGACAAGAACACACAAATCATCCCACACGCCAATATCCATCACCTGAACTAGTATCCTCCGAGGGTGCGTCATGGCTTCTTCCAGTGTTTCCCACCAAATATATTTTTTTGCCATATTTGTTAAAAACTCAGTGTGCGATATCATTTCTGCTGTGTTTCCCATTTATTTAAACCTCGCAATTTCCTTTCCGGCATTGGCGGCACATACCCGATTAGCCTATAACATATGATATTATAGCACTATTATGTATCTAATATCTTGTTATTACTATGCTTTTTTAATTAAAAAAACGATTGCCAAAGCTGATAATTCCGATAAAACCAAATGATGGCAACATATTTCGGGATTTTCTGGGTGACGCTGCCAACTTGTCGGCTTTAGCTGCTTTAGGCTCTAAAATAGCGAATTTTTGGAATAGTTTCCATTAAAACGCATTTTTATCAAGCGTGTCATCCTTGATTGTATTTATTTATAAAGTCGAGCGTTTTGATGTAAAAGGAAAAATGCACCTTAAATCCGAGAGCAAGTATTATATGTGCGACACCGGCTTGCGTAATATGATACTTGGAACGACTAACAGGGATATAGGCCACCAGATTGAGAATATCGTTTACTTAGAGCTTTTGAGACGCGGATACAAAGTCAACATAGGTAAGACAGGGCGCGGAACCGAGGTAGACTTTGTAGCCGTTCGAGACAAAAAAACAGTTTATTATCAAGTTTCAGCGTCTGTTTTAGACGAGAGCACTTTAGAGCGCGAGCTTGCGCCGCTAAGACAAATCAGGGACAACTATCCAAAATTCCTGATAACTCTGGACGATCACACATGCGATCACGACGGAATACAGCAAGTAAATCTGATCGAATGGCTAGATAACGCGAGATGAATTTATTAGCCGAGTACATGGAGACGTATGGCCGATAAAGTTTATGGATCAATACGATGAAAAAGAAGGGCTATTTATAAGGCCGATAACATAACAAATAAAACAATTATTGACAATATTAAATTAACTGTTTCGCAAATAAAATATAACGGTTCATTGTTATCGATTTCTTGTGAGCAATGCAGGAACGCCGAACAACTCCGCCCATAGGGCAACGCACCTTTCTTGGATTAATGGCAGCGACGTATCCTTGCACCACCATTGGTTGCCCGTCCATAGAATGAAGTCGGGGTTTTGCAGGAAAGACATGATGTATGGCAAGGATAGAAAAGCTTCATAGCAGATTATGACCGCGGCCTTGCGACCATCCGGCAGCGCGAGAATTCCATTTTCAAATAAATGCAGGTTCGCGCCCCCTTCTGCGAACGGGCCGCGGTACATTGAGTAGGGGACAGGTATTCGTTGCGCTATTATTGTCATGTTTTCCCCGTCGAGCATAATAATCGCGTTGTCGTACTTCCTGCCGCCGTCCGTCGGAATTTCCGCGCCGAATATTGCCTTTTGATCTGAGCGCAGCAAATTTTTTAACTCTGTTCGCCATAAATAGTGTCCCGTGTTATTCAGCCTACCGGCAATTGTCTCCGGCAGCACTATGTATTCTTCGCTCTCCAGATCCCGTTTTATTCTTCTAATGTCGTTCATGACCATTTGAGCGCGTTCATAATCGCTTTCAAAATTGTAACTCCCGCTTCCCAAACGTCCAAAAGAGGTATTAATCGCGTAAAAGCCACGAGGGCTTTCTGGAATTCTTAAACCGGCTAATCCGAAAATTGGCAATAGAACGATAGTAACTATAAACCCCAACGCAATTTTTCTATTTACGGCGCAAATAATATAGATAAAAAACACAGCAGATAACCCATACCAGCCCCATCCGGTAAATATGCGTCCCGACGACGTCATGGGGTTGACGACCCCGATGAGCGCCACGGGCGGCAAAAAATACGCGAGCGTAATTGCCATGACAAGGCACAAAGCTTTTTTATGTTTTGAGGAACTCCAGAATATAAAAAATGGAATTGACACTCCAATGCCCATCATAAGCCATAAAGCGCAGGCGTCCGCAAGCGTGTGAGTTTCCGGCAGGAATACCAGAGCTCCCGGAATAACGTCGCGCGATATTGTCAGGTGATATGCTAAGACAACGCAGAAAGCTGATATACGGTTGGATGCGAGCATCCAGAGTACGGGAATCATCAAAGCAGTCACCGGCAGCGCGGCGCTGTGAGTCATGCAAAAGTATCCTATAGTCCCGGAGGCTGCAATCAAAATTAAGTCATGATACTTACTTAGCAAAGCACATCACTTTGTTGAGGGGCTTCGATTTTGGACCTTTCATTCATTTGCGGGTGTAGAAAATAAGGCGTTTGCTTGCCTTTTATAATGGAAAACCCTGTTGGGAATATCAGCATTTCACCGCCTTCTGTCACATCGCCCGTTATTGGATCCTTTTTTGCGCCTGGCAATCTGCTGCACTCGTTCGGCGTAAGCAAAGGCCGCTGCACCTCTTGAAGCGCAACGCTTCTGTTTGTTCCTCCGAAAATTTTTCCGCTTTGCCTTGACTCGCTGTAATTTTCCTTAATTATGGTCATTTGCCCTGTTAATTCGGAAAGGTACTTAGCCGTCTCCTGATTATTCGGCGCAAAAGCCACTTGAAGATGACAGCCGGATCTCACGTTTTCCTCTTTTCCGTAATTCTTGAAGATTTGCGTCAAATCCTGAACGATTATATACGCTTTTATACCGTATCCGCTTATGAAGCCCAGAGCTTTTTCGAGCAGATCTAGTCGACCCAAAGATGGGAATTCGTCAAGCATCAAAAGCAACCTGTGTTTATAACCTTCGATACTGCGGCCGTCTTTAAATTCCATTTTTTGCGCGAGCGCGTATATAATTTGAGTTACTACAAGCCTTGTCAGCGGAGTTAAGCGCAGCTGATCGTTCGGATTAATCACGAGATATAGCGATACGGGGTCTTCATGGTGCATTAAATCTCTTATTCTGAAACTGCTCTTGCCGGTATTTTTCGCAACGACCGGGTCGCGGAACAAAGCTAAATTGGCTACCATCGTTGAAACAACGCTGCCGGCTTCCTTCTCAGGTTTGTTAAGTATGGTTTGAGCTTCTTCAGCCACTATTGGATGCACTATGGGCTCTGTGAGGTTCTTCATTCCAAGATGGGGATATTGCTTCCAGCTTTCAACTGTTTCTTGCCAATTTACATCTGATTTTGATAATTCCGATAGAACATCCGATAATCCCGGACAGCCCCGCCCTTCAATTTTATATTTGTAAAGCAAATGCGTGATGCACCCCAAAATCAGAGAAGACGCTGTTTGCGCCCAGTGATTGTCCTCTATTCCTCTCCCCTGCGGGTCAATGACGATTGCGGCTATCTGCTGTATTGTCGCAGTCTCTCGATATGTATCCGAATGCACCATCTCAAAGTCTTGTATATCAAATCCGTTTTTTAGGGTATTATCTGAAAATTTATAGTCTAGCTGAACTTCTTCCAACGGATTATATGTAGCGCTTGTATTATGTTCAATTGCATGAGGGTCTGTAAAGTCAAGCTTGAGTATTTTATTGCCAAGTTCACGTTTGCGGAAACCGGCCGTCAGAGCAAAGTTTTCGCCTTTAATATCGAGCACAAAAGCGCTGTGTTTACTCCATCCGTCAAGCAAAGTTGGCAGGACGAGGCTTATCCCTTTTCCGCTGCGCGTTGGAGCGTAGCATAAGATATGTTCCTTCCCGTTGTGCCGAAGCATTTTTGTTTTTTTGCCTACAACAATGCCTCCGACAACTACTCCTTCAGTCAAAGGTTCTCCTTTATCGTTAAGAAGCCCGGCTTCCTTTATTTCATCTATTGTCGCCCAATGTGCGGATCCGTGCAGAGCTTCCAATGATGGATTTTTCCCGCCGATGTAATACAGGCGGGCTATGAAAACCGACAATATCAATCCTGACGAAAAAATTAAAGAGCTTATAACAGTAATATTTGAGCCGCCCGCCCGGTATGTTGACATAAGAATATACAGCCAGTACGCCGCGCGGTAGAATGGATACACTGAATATCCCCTAACGTTAAAATACCAGCCGAGTGCAGCGTCATAACGAAAGGCATATGCGATATATTGCGCCGTTATCTGTAATGTGACCGCGATCATCAGAATAAAAACGATAAAAGCTTTGAGGCGCTTGGAAATTCCCTTTTGCGGCAGAAGAGAGTATCCCTTTGTTTTGACAATACTACGCGCCACTGTTCTATCTCTCCAGTTCTTCTGTGTTTAGCTTTTCGAAAGCTTTTTCCGGGATTTCTCCATGCTTGTTCTTGTCATATTTGATTGTTACCTTTTCATGATTGACGGACAAGTGAGCATTTTCTTTTATCTTCTCTATATCATGGATTATTCCATTTCTTCCAGTCGTTTGCTGAACAGCATAGTGATCAGATGTGGCAACAATTTTGCCTTCGTACACACGATTATTTTGCGCATTAGTTATAATAGCCTCAGCGCCCAGAATCATCTTTGCTTCTTTAATTATATTTAGTTTTTCTTTTCTGTCTTCATCTTCATTGGGAATTACGATATCTCCGTCATCAAAATCAATCAATTCGATAGTTTCATTTTGAAATTTATCCAAATTAAGTTGTATGTTGAGTTCAGTTAATCGTTCAGATTTTGCCGCCAGCTCTTTTTCGAGAGAGAACGGGTTTTTAAGTTCCTCTTTTATACTTTCCGCTTGCTTGCGAAGCGAGTCCATGTGTTTTTTTTCGGTATCAAGTTTATCGATTATTCCGTTAAGCGTGTTGTCTATTCTCTTTATATTCCCGATAGCGCTCCCTCCGAGCATGACTTTGTGCACTGCGTTGTTCTTTAATGCGAGCGTGTATTCGTTATCAAAAGCGTCCTTCGACAAATACATCCTGAATCCGCGATACTTGCCGATTTCCATATCGTCCATGCTTACGCTCTTTCCCAAGCTTTTGCAAATTGCGGAAATGGCTTCTCCTGCTTTGACCTTGTCTTCCCTGCCGGTGAAAATATTACCCATCACGATCATGGTGGAAAACTCTTTCGTCCTGCTGGAGTTCATTTGAGCGATGTCCGCTTCGTAGCGGGATATCAGGCTTCTGGAATGCCCTATTTCCTTCGGAAGAGCTATATTCAGATTATCCTCTAAACTGTATTGTGTGTTTAGGTAGTCCGATTTCAGAATTCGCAGCTTCGCTACTTCGATGTCCAAATTTATTTTCTCGCGAATTCGCGCGTCTCCGGTGCAAAGAGCCTTTATCTCAGCATATGACAACACTTTATCGTCGACGTCTTCACATACGCGCAACGGGTTTTTGCTGGTCATTATTTGCGAGATGAATTTCTGTTTATTCTCAATGGTTTGGTAAAGGTAAGTATCAAAAGTGCCTTCAGTAACATATCTGTAAATGTCGACCTCGGGGTTCTTGTTCCCTTGACGAACTATTCTTCCTTCCCGTTGTTCCAGTTCAGCAGGCTTCCAAGGGCAATCCAAGTCATGGAGAGCAATTAATTTATCCTGAACATTCGTTCCCATTCCTAATTTCAGGGTTGAGCCCATAAGCACGCGAATATGCCCTTTACGGACTTTTTCGAACAATTCGTCCTTTTGCTCTTCGGTATTCGCGTCGTGGATAAACGCGATTTCATTTTCCGGTATTCCCTTTTTGACAAGTTTGCTCTTTATATCGTCGTATATGCTGAATTGCCCGTCTTTTTTCGGAGTTGAGTAATCGCAGAACATTATCTGGGTAAGTCTGTTTTCTTTCGTCCTTTCCCATATTTCGTATATATTTCTCATGCACATATTCACTTTGCTATCCTCGTAATCAGGTAATGCCGGATTCATAAGGCGCTGGTCGAGCCCGATTTTCCGCCCGTCATTCGTTATATTAAGCAAATTATCCTCACGAAGTTTAGCGCGTCCCTGGTGAACTGCAAGTGCGCGTTTTGAAAGCTCTTCGACCATAGCCTTTTGAAGTTCGCTCGGCTTAGCCGCCGCAACGTGATAATTTACCTTTGGAACCGGTAAATTCAGCATGTCCAATGTCTGAATGTCTGCTACTTCCTTGAATATACTCATTAATTCGGGTAAATTATAAAACTTTGCGAATCTTGTCCGTGGCCTGTATCCCGTTCCTTCGGGCGCAAGCTCTATGGAAGATATGGTCTCTCCAAATGTCGAAGCCCAGGAGTCGAATGCGCCAAGTCCATTATTTTGAAGCCTGTCATGCTGAAGATAGCTCATCATGGTATAAAGTTCCGTCATGGAATTGCTTATGGGTGTTCCGGTCGCAAAAATTATCCCTTTTCCGCCAGTGAGTTCGTCCATGTAGCGGCATTTCAACAAGAGATCGGATGATTTTTGCGCCTCATATAGAGGAATTCCTGCAACGTTATGCATTTTCGTCACAAGAAAAAGGTTTTTGTAGTTGTGAGCTTCATCAATGAAAATTCTGTCGATTCCAAGTTCTTCAAAAGTAACCACATCGTCCTTATGCTCAGTTTTGTTCAAGCTTGAAAGGTGCGCTTCAATGGATTTCCTGGTACGCTCAAGCCGTTTTAAGGAATGCCAGTTTTTCCGGCCATCGTTGATTTCAGCTGCCTGTTCCTTTAGCAGTTCTAATTTCTTTTTCTCCGATATTGGGATTTTCTCAAACTGACTATGGCCGATAATGACGGCGTCATAATCGCCGGTCGCGATACGTGAGCAAAATTTCTTGCGATTTTTCGTCTGAAACATATCTTTTGTAGCAACAAGAATATTTGCCGCCGGATAGAGACGCATAAATTCCGACGCTGTTTGTTCCGTAAGGTGGTTGGGAACAACGAACAGGCTCTTCTGGCACAGCCCCAAACGTTTGCTCTCCATTGCAGCTGCAATCATCGTGTAAGTCTTTCCGGCGCCGACAACATGAGCAAGAAGGGTGTTGCCCCCGTACATGATGCGCGCTATGCCATCCAGTTGATGTTTTCTTAGCTTTATTTCATGGTTGATGCCTGAGAATTCAAGAAAACTCCCGTCGTATTGCCTTGTTCTTGAGCTGTTAAAAAGTTCGTTATATTTTTTAACAAGCTCTTCTCTGCGGTATGGATTCCTAAAGACCCAGTTCTTAAACTCCTGTTTTATTAACTCTTGCTTTTGTTGCGCAACGGTAGTTTCATTATTGTTGAGTACCCGCCTTTTCTTGCCATATCTATCTTCTACTGTGTCATATATGCGAACGTCCTGGAGGTTGAGAGTTTCTTCGATTATCTTGAATGCGTTAATGCGTGAAGTTCCATATGTCACGTTGGCTTTTGTATTCTTTAGGTAATTAGTGTCGCCGTTTACACGCCATTTTTGTTTCGTGGCGCTGTATTCAATTTCTATATCGTTTCCGCGAACTCTTCGCGGCGGTTCCAAGAGTTCGTTCATGAAGTCATTTATATGTTTAGGCGGTATCCATGCAGCGCCAAGCCGCGCGTCGATTTCAACGGCTGTCAGTTCCTTTGGCATAACTCTTTCAAGAGCCGAAATATTAACATTGTACGAGGCGTCCTCTTTTGCCGCGCGCGCAGCGAGCAAGAGTTTCTCCCGAATGTTTCCTGAAAGATATTCGTCCGCGGTTTCGTATCCCGTAAATTTATCATTGCCGTCCGTTTTCTCCGGATTACGAAATACAACGTCATGGAGTTCCGACATGATTTGCTCTTTATCCAAACCTGTGATGCTACACATGTATGGGATATCCACGCGGGCTTTTTCCGAAATTGACGCTACAAGAGCTTCTATTGCCGTATTGACTGAAGTTATCGTCCTTTTTTGCTTAATAGTCCTCTTATGAAATATATCCGCTTTTTGAACCTGTTTTTCCTCATCCACATCTTCAAGCGAACAGAGCAGGTGATACGTTGAATCTCCCTTGAACGCGGCTTCATTTTTTTTGCTGTTTATTAGCCCGAATTTTGAAGTGAATTGATTATATAAATTGCTCAATTCATCTTGTTTCTTAGTTATTTCTTCGTCTCTTAAGTCGTTAAGCTGGTAGTCTATTAACGTCCTCACGCAATTTCTGAGCTCGACAAGCGATTTTGCCCGTTCAATAAGCGCCGCGGGCGTTATGTTTTTTTTCATAATGGAGTTTTCCCGATAGTACAGTTCGCCGTCAAATAGCGTATAAGTGAAGTTTTGTACATTGGGGTCCGCAGGTATGGCGTCATTCTGAGCATCTATTATTTGTTTTCTTTCCGCAAATTTTGCGTGAATGTTCATAATCGCTTTTTCCAATTGTTCGGCGAGCGGGGAGGTATCGCTTGGGATGCAAGCGGTCTCATTATCCCTTCCATATATGGATTTATTCATTGTCATTGTACCGAGAATCATGTGCGGGTTATCTGCAAAATAGCTGTTGACCGGAATTCTGTTTGATGTTGTACCCAAATGAACCCAATCCGGCTCAATGTCGATAAGGCGTTCGCGCTTTTGAAGGAATATTATGTCGGCAGTTCCCTCTATTCCTGCGTTTGCCGTAAATGCGCTGTTTGGGAGGCGAATCGCGCCCATAAACTCCGCGCGCTGCGCCAGATATTTCCTGACTGCAGGATTCGCCTTGTCCAAAGTGTTTTTGTTCGTCACAAAAGCAATGACGCCGCCTGGGCGTACCTGGTCGAGAGTTTTTGCGAAGAAATAGTCATGAATTCTGAAGTTATGCTTATCATACCTGCTGTCCTGCGTTTTGTATTCGCCGAATGGGACGTTGCCAATGGCGACATCAAAGAAGTTGTCCGGGAATAATGTCTTTTCGTATCCCGACACCGTGATGTTGGCGTTTTGATACAACTGCTTTGAGATTCTTCCCGCGATATTGTCCAGCTCAACGCCGTACAACCTGCTTTCACTCATGCTTTCCGGCAGCAGCCCGAAGAAATTGCCTATCCCCATGGAGGGCTCAAGAATGTTGCCTCTCCTGAAGCCCATTTTTTCAATTGCTCCATAGATTGCCTTTATGACTGTCGGCGGCGTGTATTGAGCATTAAGCGTCGATGCGCGGGCAGCGGAGTATTCATCGTCTGTGAGAATCGCTTTGAGCTCTTCGTATTCCTTTTTCCAATCCGCTTTAGCTTTATTGAAGACCTCAGGCATTTCTCCCCAACCGGCGTACTTGGAAAGTACTTGCTGTTCTTCGGGTGCGGCAAGCCGGTTCTCGCTTTCAATTTGCTTTAAGAGCTTTATTGCTGCAATATTTAAGCTATATTTCTCCTTTGTTCCGCCGATACCGGGATTATCGTCAGTTATCTTGAAATTCAGGAGCGACTGTTTTTGTAAGATGGGGGAATTATTTGTATTATTCATGATATCCGCCTTAAATCACAAAAGACAGTGGCGAGTGTGGAGTGTGGAGTTGAAAGACTAAGAAGACAGCTTAGTACTACTCCTCTTGCGCGTCCACCAGATAATCTAAGAAAACTTCGTCTATATCGAAATCCGGTATCTCCTCCATCTCGTCCTCCATCTCGTCCAAAAGCCCTTCCGAGTATACTAAATCGTTCATTACTATCTCTTCTGCAGAGCTTCTGTAGTTGTTCATCAAACCAACCCATTGCAGCAAATCCGTATTCTTTAGGCTCTGCGGTATCGGATCGGCTTCCAGCATACGTTCCATTATGTTGTGTATCATTTCTGCAGCTTCGTCCTCTATCCAGTTCAGATGTTCCAATATCTTCCCTTCCATTTTGAGGCGGAAAAATATATCTCTTCTGTGGTTCAGAAGAAAACGAGCGCGAGCCCTCATAAATTTCCCCCACACATTTCCCGGCATTGGTTCCACTACATCCGGTATATATTGACCCGCTACAAGTATGTAGCGAACCCCTTTTTCCTTTTTGAAAAGCTTTAGTTTTTTGCTCATTTCGTTCTCCCCTTTCATTGCTTACGATTACAGATAGTCCTAAAGTTTTCGGAATCTCTATCTGGCTCTCCTTTAAAGCGTACCATAGATTTTCAATTTCTCTTTCTTTTTTCTTGCAGCAATTATTCATGAATTTTATGTCCAGAACAGGAAATTCTTTCAAGACATATCCGCCCCGAGATATTCCGTTTACTGTTATTGAATGTAAAGTACGTGTTTTTACAAGCTCTTTCCCGCTCATTTTTCTCTTTACCTTTCAATTAATAAAATAAAATAATCACCATTTATTTCTAAACGCATTTGAGTTTATTTAAGAATGGGCAAGTTGTCGAATTCATTAACGTTTCATAAAATCAGCAACGCTTCAAATATTTCGAAAACATTTCAATTGAGACAGGGATTAGGGATTAAAGACAGGGATTAGGGATTAGAAACAGGGATTAGGGATTAGAAAAGGCAAAGACAAAGACAAAGACAAAGGCAAAGACAAAGGCAAAGGCAAAGACAAAGACGCATTGGGGTCGGCAATTGGGCGCGGTTGGTAATAGTAGATGTGATGAATCATAATATCAAATATCAACTCTTTTCCGATATAGCGGAAATGAGATTTTTCTTTGAATAGTTTGAAACTGTTATCCAACAATAATAAAAACATATGTTATGTTTTTTGAGGAAAATATGGAAAGGATGAGCAAACATGTTTTACAACGACGAAAAAAACGAGCGGCTAAAAAAAGTTTTGGATTCTTTCCCAAATCCAGTGAGGGTTAAAAACAGCAAAAAAGTAACTTATGCGTGGATAGCAAACATTGAATTTGAAAGGATATCGAAATTACTGGAAAAAGGGGCGACTTTTATAAGCCTTTTTGAGCACCTGATGATGAACGGTTTGCTCCCGGAAGACGGCGATGAAGCAAAACTGCGGCAGGCATACCGGCGCGAGGAAAAAAGAAGGCTTAAGAACAGGGATTAAGAACAGGGATTAGGGATTAGGGATTAGGGATTAGAAAAGATAAAAACAAAAACAAAAGATAAAAACGAAAAAACAAAAACGAAAAAACAAAAACAAAAGATAAAGATAAAGATAAAACAAAAGATTAAACAAAAATATAAAGAAAAAACAAAAAGATAAAAGATGAAAGCAAAATATGGAATTTAAAAAACACTAAGATTTTATGGGGGTAGTATTCTGCGCTTGTTGCCATTGATATTTAACTATAAATACCGAATACAGATATTTTCGAGAAGGCGTCCAGCCCAGCCTCAAAAATACCGCTCAAAAATTTGCCCGCCGATGAACACTTACACAAAACACGGGATTCCGCCTAACAATAGTTAATAATTTCGTTCCAAATTCTTAGGGCTAAATACAGATTTGAAAAAAGCTTTCTATCAAAAGATGCATCCCTACGGGATGCAAAAAAATAATGATAACGCCTTCTACCAAAAGACGCATCCCTACGGGATGCTGATTTGAATAACGAGTCGGGGCTGTAGCTGGCGGCAGGTAAGCAGGGCGCCAGCTACGGTCAGGAAGACCTGGCGCCGCGGAGGTCAGGACGACCGGGAGCGGCCGACGGTCAGGAAGACCTAGTGCCGCGGAGGTCAGGACGACCGGGAGCGGCCGACGGTCAGGAAGACCTGGCGCCGTGGAGGTCAGGACGTGTAATGGGCAGCGTCTTTGCGAGCGAAGCCGCTCTTTACGCCAGCGTCTCAGGAGGAACGCGCCTTTAGCCGCGAGTGCAACGTGGCGGGACGGAAGCGCCAGCGAAGCGATAGGTATTTTGCGACCGCCACACTCTAACGTCTTTGCGCCTCGGCGAAGCCGCTCTTTACGCCAGCGTCTTTTTGCGACGAAATTTGTCTTTGCTTTTGCATTTGCATTTGCATTTGTCTTTGCTAATCCCTAATCCCTAATCCCTAATCCCTAATCCCTAATCCCTAATCCCTAATCCCTGTCTTTTCCCTAATCCCTGTATTTAATCTTCCGACATATACCTGAAGCTGTCGGGAACGTATTCCCCTTTTTTGTACCTGCGTATGTATTCGTTTAACGTAGCCTCAGTAGTTTTGAAATTGTACCTTTTTTCCAGTATCTTCAGTTGTTCTTTCCTATCGGTAATCCCTTTTCTTTTTAGGTTTTCTATTATGTTAAAAATATCTAAATCATTGTCCGAATTCATTATGGTGTGCTGAATGCTCACCCCATATCCCCTGCAGTTACCGTTTTGTAAATGTGTACAGTCAATACACCTGAATTCCTCTCCGGCTCTTTCGGGCGTAAATGTATATATTGGCTCAAATAGATCGAAAAGGCATCTAAAATACAACTTTTCCTGTCCAATCCATGTTTTCAGAACACTAATGTTGATGCCAAACGCGCGGCAGACAATGTCGCTTGGAATATCCATTTGTATGGCTTCTTTAGCAGTCTTGATTATTTCATTTTTGTATTTATCAATACTGTATTTTTTCCGTATTGCATTTTTGGCGACATTCATTAACTCTTCAAGGATATAGATTACGGATTTGGCGTTTGCTATCTCAATTTCTCTTGCGAGAATAATTCTTTGCAGATCTAAATTTTCACATTGCACCTTTAAAAAGCGATTTTGCAGTTCCAGAGAGTTTCCCTTTGTGTTTGATTTGTTGACCGGGAAAAACTCTTCTGATGAAAGATTAGTTAATTCAAGCAATTTAGTTATCACTTTTGTACTTGGCTGTCTGGCGCCTCTTTCAAGGTATCCATAATAGCCACTTGACAAATTCAGCAATTTAGCCATATGTGATTTAGTGATATTTTGCTTTTTCCTCCAATCTTCCAAAGCTGCATGGCAAAACACTATAATTCCTCCTTTCATTTTTATTAAAAAAAGAACGTTTATGCAAACAAGAGTAATTATGACAGTATGCAAAGACCGTATAGTGAATCCCGGAGTGTAAGAGTCATATCAGGAGTTTTTTTTCGAATAGATGGAAGGTTAGATTTGGAGATATAGTACATTGTTGCGAGAAAAAAAACAATCGTTTGTTTATATATTTTTTCGCAGTTCATAAAAAACTGAAAATCTCGATGCCATTATGCGATATGCTCTTAATATGGGCTGTTACGCGTGGCGTGAAGGATTATTATGCTCATAAATATTCACATAGTGAAATCTCCAAGGATTTTTCACAACCAGATTGAGATAAAACATAATATTAACTTTCAGTTAAATCAGCAAATATTTTTAAAGAAATTATATTTTTTCTTAAACATGAAGGTTCATGAATGAATAACGTCAATAAAATATATCGAAAACTGCTACTGTATAGGTTCATTTAAAATATTTTTCATTTAAGTGATTAATTAAATAAACCCAATAATAAAAAACGCCAATATTAAACTCACTTTCGAAATGGTCAGGAAGGGAGTTTTTGTTTTGCCGCGTGAAACTCACGAACAGCAAAAAAGATTATACAGCAAACTATCGCGCGAACTTGGAGCGATAGTTTGCTCAATTCTGGAGAATCCCGACACCATAGAAATTTGCGTCAACTCAGACGGCCATATCTGGATGGAGAGCAAGAATGCGCCTCTCCATGATACCGGGAAAACTCTATCCGCCGACAAACTTCTCGCAGCGCTTGGAACTATCGCTGCAATGCTTGGAACTGAATTGAACGAGTCTTCTCCCATTTTGGAGGGAAGACTGCCTCTCGACGGCTCGCGCGTTGAGGGCGCGATCATGCCGGTTAGTCCGGACGGACCGTCGGTCAGTATAAGAAAACATGCTTCGGCTGTGTTTCCGCTCTTGCAATATGTAGCCGAGGGACGCATACGCGGGGAACATGCCGACTACTTGCGGAGATGTATATCAAAAGAGAAAAATATCTTAATTGCAGGCGGAACAAGTTCCGGAAAAACTACATTTGCAAATGCCCTTATAAAAGAGCTCCTTGAAATAGCTCCTAATGACAGGCTCATAATCATGGAGGATACGCTGGAGCTGCAGTGCGCGACGTGCAATAAACAGAATTTTGTAACGACCGATACCGTTTCAATGCGGAAACTATTGAAGATGGCAATGCGATTTCGTCCTGACAGGATAATAATCGGCGAGGTAAGAGGTGGAGAAGCGCTGGACCTTCTAAAAAGCTGGAACACCGGGCACCCCGGAGGAATAGCCACAGTACACGCAAACTCCGCGGCCTCTTCGTTAATACGGTTGGAGCAGCTCATTTTGGAAGTAAGTCATAACCCTATGTCCGTATTGATAGCTGAAGCGATTGACGTTGTTGTATACATGGAAAAGAGAGGAAAATACGGAAGGCAAATAACAGAAATAATTGAAGTTAAAGGATACAAAGAGGGAGTGGGATATGAATACGAATCAATATATAACACTATGTCGTATGGGGAAACATAGTTTAAAGAAATGAAAAGGAGAGAATAATAATGAAAAAATGCAGTGTTTTATTGGTTATTGTAATTTGCGTACTATTAATTGCCGGTTTATCGGAAGCGAACACAACAACGAATCTTCCATGGGATACGTCTTTAAAGGCGCTAGCTGATTCACTCACGGGTCCCGTCGCGTTTTCTCTCGGTCTTTTTATGATCGTATGCGGGTTTTGCGCTATTGCATTTGTAGGATCAGAGCTTGGAGGATGGGTCAGATGGGTCGCTATGGCGGCAATTCTTGCCGGAATGCTGGGGTCAGCTCCAACTGTTCTTGGTTTGTTTGGCTTGACCGCTTCAATTGTGTTGTAAAACGCAATTTAAACGTAAAACTCTAATGGATGAATCGCCGCGCGCAGTATCTATACACAGAAGCCTTGTTCGCCCACAACTCATTATGGGCTGTGAAAGGTTTCTTTTTTTGATGCTCTGTATGTTAGTGACATTGCTTGCAGGTCCCGGCGGGCTTATGGTCGGAAATTTTAAAAATGTAATAGCGGCTTTTATCGTATTCCTTGTTGGCAGGTCGGTTTTAACTTATATGGCAAAAATTGATCCGTACTTATCGGATGTGTTTCGCCGCAGCGTTATATATCGCGCGGAATATCCGGCGCGAAGCACTGTTGGTTTTACAAACATTGGAAAACCAAAACGCTGGTAAGGAGGCAATTGAAGTTTGAGCGTTAAAGGAGCAACAAAAACAAAGCAGGACAAGGGACTATCTGAGCTTCTACCTTACCAGACTTTGGTGGATGAGGGCGTAATGGAACTGAAAAACGGATCCCTCCTTGCGGGGTTTTGGTACACCGGGCCTGATCTGGAGTCAGCAACGAAGGAAGAAATTGAGGCTCTCTCCGCATACGTCAATCGAGCTTTTGCCCGGCTTGGAAAAGGCTGGATGATTCATTTTGAGATGATTCGCAAACCGGCTGAAGGATATCCTGACGGCTTTTTTTGCGAGCCGGTAAATTTAATAATAGACCTTGAAAGATATGCACAACACCGGCAGGAAGGCAGGCATTTTGAGACGAAAATAGCTCTTTTTCTCACGTACCTCCCGCTGATTTTCGAACAGTCCGGGCGCGCGCGAAAGGTTATTAATTTCATCACCGGCGAGAGCGAGGAAAAGCATAAGGAAGTACTGGAAAAGAACCTCAAACATTTTCAGGACAAGATTTGGGAAATCGAAAACGTACTGACCGCCAGTAAACAAATTAAAATGTCACGCATGGGAATATCTATTGAAACTCTTCATGACGGAAATGTAGTCTATTCCGATCTCTTACAGGCGCTTAATTATGTCATAAACGGGCATTGGCAGCCTGTAAGGCTGCCAATGCCGGCGCCGACGTATCTTGACACGATGCTTGCAAGAGACCTGTTGGTAGGCTATCCGTTGGTGTATGACAACAGATTCTTAACGACGATATCAATTATGGGGTATCCGCAGGGAAGTTTCCCCGGAATATTGCACCAATTAGCGCTGCTGCCATATGAATTGCGCTGGAGCAATCGATATATTTGCATGGATTACCTTGACTCAAAAGGGTTGCTGGATAAATTGCGCAGACAGTGGTCTCAAAAGATAAAAAGTTTTATCGCGCAGATAATGAATATACAGAATTCGCCCCTAAACCTCGACGCTGTGAATATGGTGGACGACCTTGACGCAGCCGCGTCCTCTCTTGACGCCGGAGATATCTCATACGGAAATCACACATCGGTGATACTAATTCGCGGCAGTAGCATAGAAGAACTTGAAGAAATTGCGAGAGAAGTCATTAAAGTATGTGAATTCAGGGGTTTTATGGCGCGTATTGAAAAACGGAACGGAATGGAAGCATTTCTCGGAAGCCTTCCGGGAAATGGCTACGAGAATGTCCGGCGGCCGCTCATAAGCAGCTTGAATTTCTCGGACATTATGGAGTCGACTACTGACTGGACAGGGGCTCTGTATTGCCCTTCAGGCCATTTTCCTCCAAAAAGCCCGGCGCTGCTTCAAGCGGCGTCCGTCGGCTCGACTCCCTTCAAGCTAAACCTTCACGATGGCGATGTAGGGCATACGTTGATTCTCGGTCCGACGGGGGCGGGAAAATCTACTCTGCTTTCGTTGATAGCTTCGCAGTTTGAACGTTATGAAGGCGCGCGTATTTTTGTTTTTGACAAGGGATATTCGATGTACCCGCTGGTATCTGCCTGTATCAATGCCGCTCATTATGACGTCGGAGGCGGCGCAGGAATGCGATTTTGCCCTCTTGCGTCGCTTGATGCTCCAATGGACCGGATGGACGCGCAGGAATGGCTGGAAGCAGCCGTAGTCCTTTCTCAGGGCACGCCGCCAACTCCGGATCAGAGGGACTTGATTCATCAAGCTTTGGTCACTCTCGCTAACACAACAAACAACTCAAATGAAAGAACTATGACTCATTTTCTTGGAACAATACAGGACAGTGAGTTGCGTCAAGTATTGAGCTATTACGCAGGCGACAGGCCGGGAGGACTCCTTCTTGATGGAGAAAACAATGATATTCAGTATATGCCGTTTACCGTATTTGAGCTTGATAACGTTTACAGTATGGATAAAAAGCTTGTCATGCCGATTTTGCTGTTTTTGTTCCGCGAAATAGAAAAACGTTTGAACATGACTATCGAAGGACAAAGGAACCCTCCGTCGTTAATCATCATTGATGAAGCATGGACGGCGTTGTCCCATGAAATGTTTCAGGCAAAGATCCGCGAGTGGCTTTTGGTGCTTCGTAAAAAAAACTGCGCCGTGGTTCTCGCAACGCAGAATTTAACGGACATCGTCAATTCTCCGATTCGGCAAACTATTCTCGACTCATGCTTTACGAGAATCCTCCTGCCTAATCCAAGCGCAAAAAATGACGATTTGAAGGAGCTTTACATGGGACACTTGGGTTTGAACAAGAAACAAGTGGATATTATAGCGAACGCCGTGATGAAGAGACATTACTATTACTCCGCGCCGAACAGCCGCAACAATAGATTATTTGATTTAGGGCTGGCGCCTGTCGCGCTGTCGTTCGTCGGGAGTACCGGAAAGGATGATTTAAAAATCATTCGTAAGTTACAGGCTGAACATGGCGACATTTGGGTAAAGCACTGGCTGTATCAACGAGATTTAAACTCATGGGGAGATCTATGGGAGGAAAATTACATAAAACGCGCGAAAAATATGAAAAGCGAAGGGGAGGAATAACATGATTGGATATAGGAAAGTAATCTGCATGTTAACAGTAATGACCACATTAATAAGTTTCGCTTCAGGCGTTTTTGCTGGAGGAGGCGGATTAACCGGGGGAGCTACGGAATTTACGCAAATGCTGAATAACTCCGAACTGATAACGCAAGTTAAACAACAAACAGATATGATAATGAACCAAGTTGAAATGATTCTGAAAGAAGCTGAACAAATATCTAATCAGATTACGATGATCATGGACATGATTCAAAACACTATGTCGTTGCCTCAGCAATTGTTCGGCAACGTGATGCAAATATACAGCAAGATCAAGGGAATAATGGACAAAACTAAAGGCATTGCTTTCACGATGATGAATTTTGACGAGGAAATGAAAAAACGGTTTAAAAGTTATTCAAATATGTCTGAGCTGCAAACGACAAGGGATTTTCAAAAGGAATATCGGCAAATCATTGACACGCAAATGGAAACTACACGTTCAACTCTTGAAGCTATAGGGGTGGCGTGGGATCAGCTTGAAAATGACGACACAAAGACACTGCAAAAACTTCAGGACATCGCAAAATCAGCAGGAGGCAGAAATCAAATAGCGCAGTCTACAAATCAACTTTTGAGCTTTCTCGGTGAAGAGTCGTTAAAACTCAGGCAATTAATTATGATGCAGACGCAAATGACCGGAGTGGCTCTTGAAGCTGAGAGAGCAAAGAAAGAAGCCGGACAAAAATTACATGAAATGAGTCTTACTGATGTAAGAGATCCTTTTGAGGGACTTGATCAGTATAGAACTACCGGTCCTAATTGGTAAATATAAAACAAAAGCACTTTAGAAAGGAAATATACTAAATGTTTGAAAATATGAAAAGCCTCAAGTTAATTATATTACTGTTGACTATTTATTCCACTGGAGCTACGGTTTTTGTCATACAAAAAAACTCATTCTCATCCAGTTCCAATTATTCCGAGCAGATTGCACAACTAAATGCTCAAATTTCGCAGCAAAATATTCAGATAAATGCTCTTCAAAAGGATAACGAGGATCTAAAAGCTGTTCGTGCATTGATGGAGAAGGAGAGAGCAGAGAAAGAAGCTGGTAAAAAACTGCATGAAAGGAGTCTCTCTGGTGTAAGAGATCCATTTGAAGGGCTTGATAAATATAGAACTACCGGACCCAAATGGTAAATCAAATGATAAAGAACTGTTTACTTTCAATATTAGCGCTGAGTCTAGTTGTCTTTTCGGCAGTTCCGGTTTTATCTGCTCAAATTGGATTGGCTGAAATGTTTTATTTAAATCAAGATATTGAAGATATTGCTGTTAGTAATTGGTTGCCAAGAATATCAAGATATACCATTGGGCTTTTGTGGACTACATCTATGATAGCTTTTGCTATAGGCTGCAAAGATCTCGCCATAAGCAGCGGCATACAACTTGAAGGGATAATTTCTCTATTTGTTCGGTTCGCATTTTTATCAGGTGTTATGTATTGGCTATTAAGGAACCCCAGAATGTTTTTTTTCATCCCAAATAGTTTGGAAAGATTAGGAGGATACATAGCAACAGGAAGTACCGGAAATCTTTCATATACAAGAATAGCATCAGCGTTTACCGGCATAATGAGTCCAATTTATAAATATTATCAAACTCTTGACTGGCTTAGTCCAGGTTTGCTTCTTGTCTGTCTGATTTTATTGTTTTTCATTAGTTGCTTATGCGTGCTATTCGTTACTACAATTATATTAGTAAGAATAGAAACTATATTCATAATAATCGGCGGAATGTTTTCAGCTGCTTTTTTCGTTTTGGGTTATTTCAGAGATATATTTATGGGGTATATCAAGGCAATTGCAATGAATGGCGTTAAATTACTGCTTCTATCGCTATGTATAAATCTATTGGCGGATACTATTGATAGCTGGAAGGGGCAATTTATTTATGGAATAGATTATCCAGCCATGATTTACGATACTGTTTTTCCAATTACTCTCGTATTAATGGCATTTTACATAGTTATAAAATCCATTCCGCAATATGCTGTGGCAATTTTCACAGGACACGCAACAGCGGATGGAGGTCTTGCCAGAGCTGCTGTAATGGCTGGAATAGGAACTGCGGCAACTGTATGGAATGTTTCGCGCGGTATTAGCCAGACAGCCATTAATACTGCATCAACAACTCATAAAGCTGCACAAGCATATAACAACGTAACTAGCCCGGTTAGAGATGCAATAGATAAAAGTCTGGGAGGCAATTACTCTAGAATGACTCAAGACCAAAAGAAAGAAATGGCAGAGGCTAATAGTGCGGGAATATGGGCAGCGGCAAAAACTTTAATGAGCTCTCCAATAGGTGGAAGATTTGGCGGCGGAGGTAATAGTCCCGGAGGTTTTTCATCAAGCGGAAGCAGCGCCAGTGGAGGAATGAAAGCCGGAGATGTTGCTCTTTTAGTAGAAAAATACGACAAAAAAGTAGGAATTATGCAAAATGGGAAAGAATGAAGAAAAGATTATCCTTGCAACGGATCCATTTGCCGCCGGGAGGACCGAGGCGGCTGAACGATACGGGCACCTGTCAAAAAACGCGGCGGAATGGCGCCGTATATCGCTTGTCCTATTGCTTTGCTGCGCTGCATGTGTTTACTCAGTCATTCATACGGCAAGAAAAGTAACTGTCGTGCCATATATCGTACAAGTCGACCAACATGGATATCAGGTAGCTGTCGAACCTGTTAAAGCATCGGCCATTGACTCGCGGCTGATAATCTCCGCCGTCGCGCGTTATGTCTGGTCGATGAAAACCGTGTTCAGCGACGCCGAGGCGCAGTTATACCTCATGAATTTTGTATATAACAGCACTCCGGCAACGACGCCGGCGGAAATAAAATATCAGGAGTATTACCGCAATAACAATCCAATGGACGCAATGGCTACAAGAACATCAGTTCATGCAATCGTCAATTCGGTATTGCCGCTTTCAGAAAAGACATGGCAAACTGAGTGGACGGAGGATGCTTTTCAGGAAGGACGGAAATTGTGGACTAAGCATTATCGCGGAATATTTGAAACTGTTATTAATACGCCAAAGAATATGGATGAAATACTCATAAATCCTTTGGGAATTTACGTTACTGACTTTAATTTCAGTGAAATTGTGGGAGGTCAAAATGATAGCAGAAAACAATAGAATGTTGACTTTGCCGCTGATAATAATATTTGCGTTAATGACATCGTCAGCAATTGCGGCGCCATCGTCAAATGACGATGAATTCTATTCCGTATCTCCGAAAATAATTATTCAGCAGGGAGGAAGGGAAATAGAAGTAAATTTAGACGACATAATTCTGATGTCGGATGATGTCGGTTGGGGTTGGAACGATGACGACGCGCCAAAGAACATGCAAGAAATAACAGCGAGAGAATACGCGGAAGAACTGCGAGCGCGTAAGTGGCTTGAGATAAAAGAAGACCTTACATTACGTAAAATTGATGATGAAGCCATGAAACTTGTAAAAGAGTTTAGTTCCGGGAAGAACGGGGTCGCTCCAACTTTGGGACAAACCGGGGCAATTGTTTTTACATACCAAAGCTATATCCCAAAGATAATGTGCCGCCCTATGCGCGTTACCGATATTATTCTGCAGCCTGGCGAGCTTGTAACCGGAGTGTTCCCGGGCGATACAGCACGCTGGACGTTCGTTCCCGGGAAATCCGGACCGGTAGGCAACGAGCAGATTCATGTAGTTGTAAAGCCGTTGATGGCTGATATATCAACAAATCTCGTCATAAACACTGATCGCAGAACATATAATATTGACCTTGTATCAAGCTCAAAAGAGTTCATGCCTTCGGTTTCGTTCAGCTATCCGGCAGACGCAATGGCAGCATGGGACGTGTTCATAACTGATAAGCAAAAGGAAAGAAACGCAACGGAAATGCTTACAGAGGGCGGGTATAAAGTGAATCCGGAGGAACTTAATTTCAATTATGAAATACGCGGCAGGGATGATATCCGCTGGAAGCCCATAAGGGTATGGGACGACGGGATCAAAACTTACATTCAGTTTCCCTCGCAAAGCACAATAAAGAGCATTGAAGCCCCTGTTTTTGTTGTGTTTGAAGGGCGGCGCGAATTACTTGTAAATTACAGAGTCGCGAGGGATATGTTCATTGTCGACAAGGTATTTACAAAGGCAGGGCTAATTGCCGGAACCGGTCGCGACCAGACAAGAGTAGTTATCACACGGAGGAAATTATGACGCCTGACGTTGATAATGAAAACAAAAGATGGCAAAACCATCAGGGCGGGCCGGTAATTGATCAGGATAAGCGAGTAACGAAGCCATACAGTAAACGTATTGTATTTTTTGGAATACTCTTGATAGGAGCGGTGATAGTTGCAATTGCTATACAATCACAAAAAAGACTTGAATCAAATAAAACAGAAGTAGTTAGGACGTATGACGCGCCAAAGCGTGATTTTGCGAGCATGGCTGCGGAGCTTCAGGCTACGGCGAGGAAACCGGCGCCGGGAGCGCCTCCCGAAATAAAGGAAGTATTTATTAACGCCCCGGAGGAAAAAAAGACAGTACAAGAAGCAGCTCCGCCGCCAAGGCGCCGGCTGCGGTATTTTTCCAATCAGGAGGACAGGCAAGCGGCAAATCAGTTGAAAATGATTAACACGCAAGCTATATTGAATCCTCCTAAAGTTGATGGTTTTGGAAATGACTTAACCGCCGCCAATACAGCAACGCAACAACAAACACAACAGAACATTATGGGCGGGTTAAATCCATCATTATTAGCAGCGCTTATTCAGCAGGGGCAAAACGTTAACGACCCGAATCCGAATCGCCAAACTCATAAGTCAGATTTTCTGAGAAACAGCGGCGCTGCTTTAACTGTTCAAGGATACTCGGAGAACATACCGGTTCCGCAGCATTTCTATTTGGAACTGAAGGCTGGAACTGTTATTCCAGGAATCCTGATAACAGGCGTCAATTCCGACCTGCCGGGTCCCATTGTGGGGCAAGTGAATGAGAACGTATGGGATACGACATACGGTCGATATGTTCTGATTCCGAAAGGGACAAAAATACTGGGGGTATATGATTCGCATATTACTTACGGACAAAAAAGGGTTCTTGTGGTATGGAACCGGCTTATTTTTCCGAACGGGACATCTCTCAACATAGCCGGCAGCCCCGGACTTGATCAATCAGGTTATGCGGGTATGAGAGGAAAAGTTGACGAGCATTGGGGCAGATTGATAACAACAGCGCTTCTAGCATCGCTATTTGTAACCGGAGCTGAAATAATATCGCCAAGAGATAACAGAAACAATTATAACCAGGCTAAAACTCCAGGAGAGATAGCTTCAGAGCAGGCGGCTAACGCAGTATTGGATATGAGCGCAAAGCTTATGAATAAGACTATGGATATTCAACCAACTATAACAATCCGTCCGGGAAGGCGGTTCAATATTTTTGTTGAAAAAGACATAGTATTTCCAGAACCATATCCTATAGGCTTATAAAGAAAAGGAGAATGAATTATGAAATTCGGAATTAACAAAGTCACTTTGATGGGCAATATAACGCGCGACCCTGAGCTTCGGTATACGATGAATAAGAAAGCATTCGTACAAATCACCGTGGCGTGTAACTATTCAAAAAGAACAGAAGGAGCTTATGAAAGCGCAGTTGATTTTGTTCCATGCGTAGGGTGGGGTAGGCTTGCGGAAACGATTGCAAATTATTTCCGAAAAGGGGCGCCTATCTATTTAGAGGGGAAAATTAAAATTCACGCCTATGAAAATAAAAACGGAGAGAAGAGGTATATGACGGAAGTTCTGATTGATCTTATCCGTTTTATCGGAGAACACAGAAAAGATGCAGGGTCGCAGATTGACGCGGAAGACGAAATATCAGCGGAGGAAAACAATGAAGAATTATCGGACGCTGATATGCCATATTAATAAAAATCTTTATATATTCTGCGAAAAAGAGGTTAGTAATGAGATTTAAATGTACGTTTTTTCTTGTAATAAGCATAATATTAATATATGTTTCGGTCGCTGCAGCCGCTCAAGAAACATTGGCGCGAATCATCGTCCGGCACCGTGATTTTTTCCTGCATTTAAATGGATACGATGAATGTATGCTTGCTGACGTTGAAATTCTTGACCGTGGTGAAGTTATTGGAATTATTTTACTGGATCCGGAAGGGTTTGAACAGAACCTTGTATACAATATGGCAAATATGCTTCAGATGTATGCAAAATCACGCATTTTAGACAAGGACTCAAGAGATTTTCTGATGCGCGAGAGCATACGAATAAGCGAGGTTAAAAAGTTAGCATACGCGGCAAAAATACGCGCAGCGGAACTGGCGCGAGTTTGGAAGCTTTACGAAGGAAAACCGGGAAATTTAATGCCTTAGTCTAAATGGCGACTTTATCAGCGGCTTAACTGTCTTAGAAGGCAGCGGGCGTTGATTTCACACAGAACGACAACTCGCTTTGCTTGATGAGTAGATTGATAGGCATCTCAAATCTTGATAAATGTCGGATAAAAATATAAAAAATGAAATCAAAGAGGTTTTTTAAAAATAAGGTTTTTTTTTGAGGCTCCATATGATTAAATAGTGTCTTAATAATCCTTCGAGATAAAAGGAAAACAATATTTTTAAAAAGGTGGAAAAAAGGATGAAAAAGTTAGTTTTATTAGTTGCTCTATTGGTGACGGCGTTATTTTTATCAAACGCCAGTATTGCGGCAACAGAGTTTTCAGAGTTGGCATCGAACAGTTTTCCAATGGATATTCGAGTAATAGTCAATGACGATGCGAATGAAATTGCTCTTGTTACCGAACTTGGGAACAAAGGGTTCGACTATATTTATCAGGCGGGCGTTAAGGATTGGGAAGACGGAAAAGTGGCTCTTACCTTCTTATTGCACTCACAAGAAGAACTTGATTATTTCAACAACAGTGGCTTAATTTTTGAAATAGTCGAGCCTGAACCAGTTGGCCCCGAAGAACTCAAGTCTTTCGCGATGCAAGCGGTCAGCCTGCAAAGCAATAGCGCATATTGGTACTCAGTCAGAGAGGATGACGGATTTATCGTTGGGATTTTAGGCGGTAGCGGAAACAGGAATATCAACCCCGGGTACGTCATGAGAGAGAACGTACTCAATGGAACAGATGTGTTCGACCCCACGGGCGTCACATTCAACGAAACTTATGGTTTCCCGAATCGCGCGGGATACAGAACCGCCGAGGAGTACTACGGCGAAATGTTCTACCTTGCTAAAACATACCCGCACCTTGTAAAAATACATAAAATCGGCGACTCATGGTACTACCCAATTTATGCCTTAGAAATCTGTAACGCCCCCGGTGTTGAAGACGGAAGAATAGAGTGGCTCTCTCTTGCCGCCCAGCACGCCCGTGAATGGCCGGCCAACGAGCTTACCATGAACACTGCCTGGTGGTTTACGACCCAGTACGACAAGTATCTCAAAGGTGACAAAACAGTGGAGCCCAAACTCATCGAAATCATGGAGAAAATAAGGACTTGGTGCGTTCCCATGTACAATCCCGATGGCACTTGGTATGACCAGTCCGGCGTCAATTCGGGAACAAACCGCTCAAACCGGAGACCCGGCGCCAGTTATGTAAGCAGCGCCACCAACGAAGTCCTGGAGGACTATAAAACCGGCGGGACAAATAACCACGGCAGATTCTATGAAACAAGCACTAATGCAGCCACCGGCAACCAACCGGTTGACATAAACCGTAACTTTGCTTACCGCTGGGGTTCCAACGACGGTTCTTCCACGCAAGCCTCGAACACCGGCAGCAGCACCCATCGCGGATTCTTCCCTATGAGCGAGCCTGAGAATCAGGCTGTCGCCTCCTTGGTATCGCGCCGCATGATAATGTCCGATTTTGCCGGGCACACCTTCGGCGGATTGGCAATTTATCTTTGGGATAACAAGAAATCCCTGGCAGTAACCGAAAACATGAACTTCGAGGATCTTGGCCGAATAATAGCCAGACACAACAACTATAACGACTACCATACACGTGCAATCTACGGCTCGTGCGGCGGAGGAATTGGCTTAATGTACGGCGCGTACCGCTCCCTTAGCTTCGCGTATGAAATGGGCTTCGACTACGCTACCACCGCTGTAAACTTTGTCCCTCCGTTTAACGGCGCTTCCAACGTCTTCAGGGTAGCCATCGGTAATTTCAATGACATGAACCCAAATCTCTCAATCAACGGACTAAATGGCTCGGTTAATGGAGTCTTTGGCCCGGGAGTTACAAGCGACGTACCGAAAGGTACATTTGTATCCCCTCTCCGCTATAACACAAATGCCAATACTGGTATAATCCAAAGCGAAGTAACCGCGCCAGTAGTTGTCATGATGCCGGAATGTGAGACCAACATCCATAACTCTACCAATTGCCTGAGAGACGCATACGGCAACCCCACCGCCGAATGCCAATACCACAATACCTTCCAAACATCATACACGACGTCCGAACTATTATCCACGTCCGCGAGATTGGCTCAGATACTGTCTACTAACCCGGATTTCGTTAAGGATAAGATCCTCCTTTGCTATAACGGCGCCAACGCAATCAACAATACCGCTTTCGTTCAGAATGCGCGTGACGCCGGCGCCGTAGCAGTCTTATTTGCTCAGGTAGGTACCGCTAACAACGGCGACAGCTCCCATGCCTTCACCGGCGGCCCGGCGATGAACGCCATATCCGGCGATGCTATTCCGGTTGCCCTTATTACCAGGCCATTTGCCAGATCGATTCATGACAATGTCAAAGAGATGGCCGCGAAAGGCAGTGTAGCTACCCTGACCTTGAAACCCGGTTTCTATAACTGGAATACTCAATTGATGGAATGGGAACGCAACTGTTACTCCTTCCTCGAACTGGCGTTATTTTCGCTCAACTATGCCGGCGCAATAACAGGAAAAGTAACCGGCAATGACGACGCCGTTGTTAAAGGCGTCCGCCTTGATCTTAGCCTCAATGTTAAAGCCCCGACGCTTCGTCCGGAATATAGCAGCGACACCTTCTTCTGGGATCAGAGCGTACTGACCGCCACAACTGCAAATAACATCCACAGCCAAGTAGACAGGATCGGCAGCAAACTCACCAAGTATATCCATCCTACGACCGGCGACACAATTAATGTAACAAATTGGCAGCATACTTCTTACATTGACCAATTCAGCGCCGACGGCTCGTTTAAGTGGAACGTGGCGCCATCCACCCAATTCGACGCTTACATGTACGAAGGCCTCCGTCAGCCGCCGTTAGCAAGCGGGACCGCCGCAAGATTCCAAAGAGGCTATAGCGGCGGTTTTGAAGCCGAAAGCGCCACAGACCCGAGAATAGGTACCCTTCTGTTCCCGAACGACGGCTACAAAGTAACGGCAAGCGCTCCCGGTTATTACAACTATGCGAGGCAAATTGTGGTAAGAGACTATAAAGTTTCCGTAAACGCCGACTTCAAACTGGCGGAAGCTATCACGGCAGGAATCAACGCGGGCAGCTTCTGGAGCGTTGTAGGCGAAAATCGGATACCGTTTTCCACCTTTGTGCTAAACGAAGCTAACAACACATCCGTTAAGGGTGTTGTAGAAGGTGCAACCGTTAACGCAACCATCGACGGTAAACCTGCCCAAGTGGTATCTTTAAATAACGGCAATTATGAAATAGTATTTAAAGCGGTAGATTTCGGATTAGCATTAAACGATGAAGCCGAACTGGTAATTGGTTTTACCGACGCTCCAGACCACAGCGCTTATGTCAATACGATCGTAATTGGCGTAGCCGCTGCCGCACCCGGTATTACTGGTCCAACTTCAATGACGCTTATAAAGGGGTACGCGGCCACATCCACAGGTGCGTACACCATCACGGGCAATCCGGCGCCCACAGTGGAAAAGTTAAGCGGCAACGCTCTCATTACGTGGAATGATACAACTCTCAATATTGCAAAGGGACTTGCAGCAGGCACGTATCACGTCGTCCTAAGGGCAAGCAACGGTATCTCGCCTGATGCAACGTTAACCTTTACGCTAAAAGTAGAGGCTGATCCCGATTGCGAATGGGGCTGTAACGCGGTTGGATGCTCGCTGGTAGTTATTTGTCTTTTTGGCGCCGCCCTTACGCAGCTGTGCAAAAAGTGTAAAAAGAAATAGCAGTAAGGCAGGAGCAATCGTTTAAGAAAAAAAACTTGCTACATAGTATTTGATACGTTCAAACAGGCCGGTGCATGAAGAATTTTTTTCAACAAATCATGCACTGGTCATTTTTTAACTTAAATCAGGTTGCAACCATTTTACGACAAAGCGCTGTCTGCTAAAATGTTGAAATGATGAGGAGGAAACGTTTTGAGGAAAACTGCTTTTCTGTTTACGATGAAATATACCCTGATGATAATCGGCGCCCTGTCGCTGTTAAACGTGATATTCCTGCCATTCGTATCGAACTTTACTTTTGGAATGGTGCTACAAGCGCTTGTTTCAGTATTATTTATTCTCTATGCTTTGTATCTAGATAAAACCATAAGGGCTTGGCATATAACTATCAGTATAATTTGTTTAGCGGTTTTCGTATTTTCTGCTTTTCTCGCTATTTACGGAAATGCTGATAATGCAGAATTTAATGAGGACGCTGTAATTGTTTTAGGCGCGGGAATACGAGGCGAGCAAGTCAGCCTGACCCTTGCGAACCGTCTGGATGAGGCGGTTAAATATCACACAAAAAATCCGGGCGCCGTTGTTGTCGTCTGCGGCGGGCAGGGCACTCAAGAGCTTATCACTGAGGCGCTTGCTATGGAGCGTTACCTTATAGCGAAAGGCGTCCCGCAGGAAAAAATCATCAAAGAGGAAAAATCAACTTCCACTTATGAAAATTGTTCTTTTGCGCAGGACTTGTTAAAACAACGTTTCCCGCTAGGCTTCTCCAGTGTGTTAATCACTAGCGACTTCCACGTTTATAGAGCGTCAAGAATAGCTCAAAATGCGGGGATTTCCGCGAAACATATCGGTGCTCGCACCGAATGGTACACCATGCCTGCCAACTATTTACGCGAAATGTGCGCAGTCATGAAAATGTGGCTGACGTCCCCGTTGGAAAAATGACATGCGACTCAAACAAGGTATATCTGAGCTTCATTTTTTTAAGGACAGAAGCAATATTGGCGTCGTTGTAATTGTGTCAGACAGTGTTCAATGTGAACATTTGATACAGCTTATTCATAGCGGTGTCCGCCTCAGCCACGGATTCCTGAGCATAACCATCACGATGAAATTCAAATTCCTCGCCTATGCGCGTCACCACTACTCTCATTTCGTCAGTGACAGGTGCTCCGGCTTCAATAAGCAAATCGGAAATCGCGGCAAGCTTTTCAATAACAAAACTCTCGGCGTGGTCGAACGCTAAACCCAACGGTGTCTGGCCTCTATTATTTTTTTGAGAAAACGTTTGCACCGCGTCGTAGCAGCTGCCTCACCGCTTCGACGTTATATTCGCCCGCCGCCGAGTGCAGGGGCGTGTTGCCCTCATCGTCCGCCGTTTCCGCGTTCGCTCCCAATTCAAGAAAAACACCGAGAAATCTGTCGTAATAACGGCGAACATTGAACATTGTTTTATCTCCTTTTCTCCTCAGCCATTATATTTCTTAAATTCTCTTTTTCATAACCGTTGAACAGCGCTTCCGAAAAATTGGGGTTTGGTTCGTACCAATCGTAGCGGGAGAATTCCTCGCTCCATTGTTTGGATTTGAAGGAGTAGCCATGATTCGCGTAAATGCGGTTCCTCAAATAGGCGAGAGTTTCAGTTGAGGTTATCTCTATCTCTTCCTGAGACAAATATTCCGTCGAAATACGATCACCGAGCTCTTCCCTATCTTCTGCGTCATTGGTAATACTGAAACTGTCGCTGGAATGCCTTGTCGCGTTCACCGAAACTGATTCTTCTGTCCTTCCGGAATTTCCAAGCGCCCCCCTGCGAGGAGTTTGATCTGTATCGATATTTACTGAATTTCCATCTATCCTGTAAAATGTTCCGTACCAGACGCCGTCATCGTAAGGTTCCTCGTCGGACGTATACGTGAAAGTTCGCGGGTTCGCCCACCTTTTAATTGAATTCCCGCTCGCGTTGGAATCGTAATACTGGCCTTTGTTGTACGCGGCATAGTAGACGCCGCTCGACTCGTCGGCATCCACGGTAATGACCGTTTCATCGTCCGGTTCGACATGCCACCAGCCTTTTGTCGTCATAATTCCGCTGTCCTCGTCAACATACGCCATGGTAACGGACATCCTGATATTGAGGCTGTTAGAAAAAGTAATGGATACGGCGAACGCGGCTGTCGAAGCGAGAGCCGAAAATAACAAAACAACCAGAGTGTAACACGCTAATTTCTTCATTACCTTCATAATTAAATCTCCTCCTTGTACGGGTTTGCTTTTATCAATCGTGGTAATTATCAAATCTCATCTCCATGAACATATTTTTCAAGAGTGAGCTCCATAAAACGCTAGTGTTTTTATTGTTACTGGCACAATCCCGCCGAAGGCTGCGACCCCTACGGTTTTGATTCCAGCAATTCCAAAGTATCTGGCACGGGTCGCCTACCCTGAAGGGCACAAGGAGGGCTGCGACCCCTACAGCCTATCTATTGTATATGATTGTTGCGTAGCTTGTGCCGGATTCCACCCTGTAACCCAGTATATCAGAGGTGTCCATGTGTTCTATTATAACGCCGCGCTCCGAGCCTAGTTCCCTGAACAGGCGCAATACGAGCGACGTTGCTCTCTTTGCATCTATGTCTATACGGTCGGTCTTCATCGCTTCGAGGTTCGTCAGTACTTCGAGAGTGCGGCTGTCCTCCGAGGCCATACCCTCCGGCGTCTTGTAGTGCGACAGATCCATGCTCAGAATAATTATATCGTTTTCCCGTAACTCTCCGAGCATGTAATTCTTAATCATGAGGAGAGGGATATCGGGAATGTCCGACTTCAGCACCATCGGGACGACCTTCGCATTCGGGAAATAATGCGCGACGAGCGGAATGTGGATTGTTATCCCGTGTTCTTCCGCAAAGAGGCGCGTGTCAGCGTACACCACTTTCATACTATCGAAGCCGTTTTTCGCCGCGTCGTCGGCTTCGAGTATCCGGCCTGCTGTTTGCCAATCTTCGCCGCACACCACGGCATAATTTCTAGCGCGTTTGAAATGGTCGGGCGACAACAGCCACACGCGGGATATTTTTTGTGCGTTTCCCGAGGATATCCGCTCGTAGAACCGCGCGATCATGGAGAGAGCTATTCCATGGTGCGGCGTTATTCCTCCCAAAATTTCGCCGCCTTTCCCCTCTTCCTTATCAGTGATCCTTTCCGCGCGCGCTTGCTCAACCGCGCGGGCAACGTCGCTCTCGAACGGCGACGTCAATACAACCGGCGTGTTGGTCGACGCTCCAGTCGCCGTCAGGAGCGCAAAGGACAGAAGAGCAATGCAAAAAACGGCGGGTAACAGGCGTTTTCTTACCTCTATTATCATCTTAATGACAAGTCTTTGAGTTATTTCGAGCCGCCGGACGCGTCCAATTTGACCACCCACACGTCATACTCACCATGATTACCAGATACATCGCCGTCGTTGGATTCAGTTTCTCCGGCAACGATATAACCTCCGTCGCTAGTCTGCCTGATGGAAAAAGCATGATCATGGCCAGAGCCGCCAAGGCATTTTTGCCACTCTATCCCGCCGGATGCGTCCAATTTTATCACCCACATATCGCACTCGCCGTGATTTCCAGATACATCTTTGTTGTTGGATTGAGTTTCTCCGGCAACGACGTAACCTCCGTCACCCGTCTGCTGAATGGATTTAGCAGAATCAAATTCAGAGCCGCCAAGACATTTTTGCCACTCTATCCCGCCGGTCTCGTTCAATTTTACTACCCACACGTCACGATCGCCGTGATTTCCGGATACGTCACCGTCGTTGGAGTCAGTCCCTCCAGCGAAGATATAACCTCCATCACTCGTCTGAAGTATGGATATAGCAAAATCCCCGCCAGAACCGCCAAGGCATTTTTGCCACTCTATCCCACCGGTCGCGTCCAATTTGACCACCCATGCGTCCATCTCTCCATGATTTCCGAATACATCACCGTCGTTGGAGTCAGTCCCTCCAGCAATTATATAACCACCGTCGTTCGTCTGTTGTATGTGGAAAATCGTATCATTGTTGGAGCCACCGAGACATTTTTGCCACTCTATCCCACCGGATGCGTTCAATTTGACCACCCATGCGTCATAATCGCCGTGATTCCCGGATACGTCAC
>Ga0082212_10001697_pt1 | contig 32400 bp, 21 predicted proteins | sample TergutNt197P3_FD_71548 | JGI IMG/M metagenome (GOLD analysis project Ga0082212, IMG submission 71548) | Neocapritermes taracua P3 segment gut microbial communities from Petit-Saut dam, French Guiana - Nt197 P3 | ecosystem: Host-associated > Arthropoda: Insects > Digestive system > Gut ... | reverse complement strand
AGCGTACTGAACATACCCACTTCGCCTGTCGCGGTTGTGTCAATCTCCATATCATATATAGTATAACCGTTGCCGTCAAATTCGCCCGCAAATCCCGCAATCGGCGTCCACGGCTCTTCCAAGTAAATATCTTTAATTAATTTATAATGCTGGAATGTCGTCCACGTGTTATAAGGTGCAGCCGTACCCGCATTGCCCTTGCCCATGATTTCAAGCTCGTATCTGTTTCTGACCATGAACGGAGCGTATTCCGAGCCGTCGCCCTCGACAGTTTCATACGGGTCGTCTTCGCCGATAACGGGAGCGGCTGAAACCGTTACGGTTACGGTTGAAGTTAAGGTATTATAGTTATGATTATCCGTCGGGGTAAAGGTCATGCTGTGCGTATTTGCTCCGATTGCGCCGACGGAAGCGGACGGCGTTGTAAAGCTGAAAGTACCCGCCGGCGTGCTTGTGCCGTTGCCGGGGAGCGAAATGTTGCTGAGTATCTGCCCTGTGCTTGCGGTAAGCCCTGTCGGCCATGTAACAACAGGGTTTGCTTTGGTTACGGTAATCGTAACTTCCGCCGTAACGATGTTATAACTAACGCTGTCGGTCGGTCTGAACCTCATTTGGTGGGTCTGTGTGCCTACACTGCCGACAAAATTCGTCGGGTGAACCCACTCGAAAGTACCCGGTACCGGCGTCGCGCCCACATTTGCCGAGCCGCTCGAAAGCGAAATGACGCTGAGCTGCTGTCCGTAAACCGCTGTTAAGCCTGAAGGCCATGTAACGGAAGGGGTTTGCGCCGCTTTCGGGATATAGTCCTCTATATCAGGTCTGTTGTCCGGCTTGATGGGGTCGGAGGTATCGTCAGGCTCAAATACTTTCAGGTTGTCGTTTACGCCCGGTGTGGTGTCTAAATTGCTTTCGCTTAATGTTTCGCCGTGCCGTCTGTTATGAACGGCTTCTGCGTGGCTATCCGGAACAACAACGCCGTTGATTTTCGTTCCGCCGAAAGCGTAGTTTTCATTGAGTATACCGCCGTCTTTACCAACCACGCGCATAACCCCTGTACTGCCCGTACCTGAACCGTTGACTTCGGTTAAAAGGGATACGCAGTTTCTGATTGTGCCGCTTGTTGTTATATCTCCCGTAATACCGCCGACATTGTTTCTGCCGCTTATCGTTCCCGTAACATAGCAGTTTGCGATTAATCCTGCGTGATAACCCGCAATTCCGCCGTAGTTGTCGCCCGTTCCCGTAACGTTGATATTAATCAAACCGAGATTGCGCACCACGCCGCCGCCCCATATAGAACCGAACATACCCGCGTCGTATGCTGTACCCATAGTAATAGACATGTTGCTGAATGTATATCCCTGTCCGTCAAATGTGCCTTGGAATTTTTGAATCGGTTTCCAGTTATTGCTTCCCGCTAAGGTGATATTGTCAATCAGCTTGTAATTGCGGTCATAGCTTTGCGTACCGCCGACATTTTCCGTCGTGGCAAACGTATTGAACAGAACAGCGTTTGCCGCAACAATCGGGATTGCGCGTGCGGCGTTATATCCGCCCGACGACTGCCCGTCATAAACCGTAACATTACCGAATGAAGCCGTGCCTGTGTAATTTCCTGCGGTAACAGTGAATGTAACCGTGTTATTAACGCTCGGGAACTGAACCGTATTATCTAAGGTTAATGTCTGCCCCGCGCCTACGCCGTTTGTGCCGCCCGTAAGGGTAAAGCCGCTTGACACCGTAACTGCCGCGCCTGTGCTTGCCGCGGTTTCGCCCGTAACAAAGGCTGACAGACTTATAGTAATCCCCGTCATTCGGTTAAAGCCGTTGTTTGTACCGTAATCATTTCCGCTGTTTGTGCCGGGAAGCGGCGTAAAGGTTTTTCCGGATATATCCGTTACGCTTAAAGTAAGGTTCTTCTTGGTGATATTCACCGTTATACCGGCGGGCTGAGTCAATGTATAGTTTGACGCTTGCGGTCCGGTTAAAGTAAGGCTTGTCGTTACCGCTTTGCCGTCTGCGGCGTCTGCGTTTGCTACTGTACCGCCGCCGATATACCAGACCTGCCCTATATCGGCAGTTTCCACTACTTGTAAAGTGCCGCTCGTGAGCATAACATTCACCGTACCGTCATAAGGGCGGTCGGTTGCCGTAACACCGGTAATCGTCAGCGGTTTCGGGCTGACCGTAATGCTGAGGGTTTGCGTAACGGTGTTATAATTGGCAGAATCTACCGGCGTAAATGTCGCCGAATGAGAACGTGTTCCCGCGCCGCCTACGCGAAGCCCCGGCGTTGTATCGTCCCAATTCCAGCCCGCCGGAAGCGTAACGCTTGCCAAAGTATTGCCGTATACTGCGGTAAGCCCTGCCGGAACGGTGTAAGAACCGCCGGGCGGGTTTGCTTTATCAATCGTGAAGGTAAAGGTTCTTGCCGTACCGGTATAATTTCCTGTTCCCGTCGGCGTAATTGTAACCGTTGCTGTTCCCGCGTTCGTGTTATTGCTGTAAGAAACCGTGAAGTCACGCGGGGTTTGAATTAAGTCCGTAGCTGAAACTATATCCGTAATATAAGTGTTCAATTCGGCGGTTGTTAATGTAATCGGGCTTCCCGTATAGGTTTTATTAGGGATTGCCGCTATGCTTGCGTTGCTGATGTTGCGCTTTGTAACCGTCAGCGTTCCCATCACGTAGCTTATACTGTAATTGTCAGCGGTGAAGCCGGACGCGATGATGTTATATGTTCCCGCGCCGTTGCCGAAGCTGTATGAACAGGCGACAGTTCCCCCGCTGAGCACTGCGGTTGTATCAGAAAGCCGGAATGTAGCGGCAGAGTAGGTATAAGCCGGCAGTGCAGCTGTACCGTATTCTGTGGTTTTATCATCCGCCGTAATGGTTAAAGGCGCAGGTGTCACCGTAACGGGAATGGTTCTTGTGACGGTTTGCGTGCCGCCGTTCCAGCCTGCGACACCCGTCCAGTCGTAGTTCGCAAGCGCGGAAGCCGACGGGGTATAAACTGCGGAATAACCGCTGTTTGTGACAGTCGGATAGGTTGAAGAGCCGCTCACCCACGCCCACGAACCGCCGCCCGAACCCGCGCCGCCCGAAAGAGCCGCGCTTGAAAGCGGGTTGCCGTATACGATACTGCTTGCGGTAGGATTCACGAGAGACGCGCCGCTTGCTGTAATTTCAAAGTTTCCGGAAGCTGTGCCTTTGTAGTTGCCTGTTCCGTTGATGGTGATGACCGCGCCTGTCCCCGCGCTTGTATTGTTTGAAAAACCGGCAAGCGTATAATCTGTGTCTTTTACAAGCAAGTGCCCGCCGTCCTCTACGGTGAAATCGGTTGTTTTCGGCGTACCGTCATAAACAGGCTTCGGAAGAACCGGCGTAATTACCGCGCCGCTTATATCCTTCTGCTCAACCGTTAAAGTACCTTTGTGGTAGACAATGTCATAATTGCTTGATGTATATCCGCCCGGGGTTATATCATGGGTGCTTCCGGCGTTGTTTCCGGGCGTATAATCGCAGGAGTAGCTGAGCGAACCGCTAAGATTGCCTACGCTCTCTCCGCTTACAAAATCGCTTGTATTAACCGTACCGGTGAACGCGGGCGCGCTGTTGCCGTAAATTACGGTTTTATCGTCCGCTGTGATGTTCAGCGTCTTTTTGGCAATCGTGAAGCTGTCCGCCTGTGAACCGCTGTAATTGCCCTTATAAGTAATAGTGAAGTTTTGGATTCCGGCGGATTTTTGGTCACCGCTGTAAGCAATGTCATAATCAGTGCCTTCGGTTAAGGTTGTGCTTCCGTCCTTGACGACGACAGCCGGCGTCTGCGTTAAGCCGCTGTAAACATGACTGCTTACTACGGTTACATCTGCGGCGTTTCCGCCGGTAAGCGGTTTTGCTTCAACGGTCAGTACGCCTTTGGGTATATCAGCCGCAAAAGTATAATTCGCCGCCGACATGCCCGACAGGTTCGGGGTTATGTCATATGTTCCCGCTCCGCTTACGCCCGCGGTATAACCCGCAGAGAAAGTTGCCGCGCCGGAAACATCGCTTATGCCGTCCGTTCCGAGATAACCTTGGATTAACTGGGTATATGCGGGTTCGGCTTCGCCGAAAGCTATGGTTTCATTGTCCGCTTTAACGTACAGAACGGCTTTATTGACGGTAAGTGTGGTGTTTACAGTTCCGCTGTAATTGCCGATTCCTTTGATTGTAAGCGTATAGTCGCCCGCGTTCTTGATTTCGGAATAGACGTGTTCAATCACATAATCAACGCCCTCCGTAAGCGTTGCGCTCGTAACGCTGTCCGTGACGACCGCCGCGTCGGTTATGCTGTGCGTGTGACCGGTATAAGGAATAGGTGCGACAACGATGTTTACGGAAGCGTCCGAAACGGATTTTTGTGTAACAGAGATTGAAACGCTTGCGGTTGCGACTGCGAAGTTTACACAGCCCGCCTTGGTGGCGGTTATAGTTGCCGTTCCGGCTTTATTGAAGGTCAGCTCGCCGGTTGAAGAATTCACTGACACCACCGTGCTGTCACTGCTTGCGTAAGTTACTGCACCTGTTGCTCCCGCTCCGCCGCCCTCCGCCACAGCCGAAACCGTTTCGGTTGTGCCGAAAATGTAAGAAGCAGAGCCGCTCGGAACCGTTTTATTGTCAGAGGTTCTGAGGGTTATCGTTTGCGGCGTTATCCCGACGGAAAGCTCACCGTCCGCAAAAGTAACAAAATGGTAGTTCGCGGCGGATAAAGAACCTACAGCGGCTGTAATCACATAGTTCCCTGCAGGAGATGTGCCGGGGACATACGGGCTTGTGATTGACGCCGCTCCGCTTATTACGCTTGCGTTTTCTCCGTTTACAAAGCCTGTGATTTCGTATTCATACAGCGGCGTTTCTCCGGTTAAAACGCTTTCGCTCACCGCCGTAACCGTCAGCGGTGCTTTATTAATTGTGAAATTAACGGTTTTCGTTCCGTAATAATTCCCGTCATCTTCAGCGGTAATTGTAACGCTTGCCGTTCCGGCGTTTGTATTATTGCTGTAAGAAGTGATTTTCCAGTCGTCATTGTCAAGAAGCTCGCGTAGTCCCGTACTGTGCGTAACTTCATCGGTATGCACAACAGGAACAGGTGTACGCGCCAAGCCGTTATAAACCAAATCGTCAAATTCAAAATACGCTTCGTTTATATCCCGCTTTTCCACAAGGATTGAAATAGTTTCGCTTACATCGTTGTAATTGGCGTTTCCGGCTCTTGTAACGGTAAGCACTTCCGTTCCCGCGTGGTTAATCGTAACTTCGCCCGTTGTGTTATTGAAGCTGATGATTTCGGTGGGATTAACGACATGCGTCAGCGCGCCGCCCATGCTCGGGTCTAACAGCGCGGGATTAATCAGCGGAAAGACGTCGTCGCCGTAGGTTTTCGTCATGTTACTGATAGGGAGCGGCGTTTGGTCGGCTTTAGCGATATTGACAGTGACCGTGCCTGTTTCGGGCGCGTAATTCCCGCTCGGGTGGGTGTATATCACATTAAAACTTTGTCCGTTGCCCGCGTTGAGAGAAGTCGCCGGTGCGTCAACCCACGCATAGTCGCCGGAAAGCGGCAAATCGCTGAGCTTCAGGGTCGGCGTATAGGTTTCGTTGATAACGCTGTGCGCGGGGAACGTACCGGTTGCCTGATTAATATTCACAACGACCGTTCCGCTTGCGGGCAGGTAATTTCCGCTCGGGTCGGTATAAACTGCCGGAAAAGCGTCACCGTCATTTGCAACGGACAGCGGCGTGCTCGGGGCTGCCCATTCGTAATTTGCGGGGAGCGGTACATCGCTGAGCTTTAAAGCCGGCGTAAAGGTGGTTGTCAGCGGTCCTGCGGCAGGGAACGGTCTTGTTCCCTTCGCCACGTTCACGGTTATCGTTCCGGCGGTTACGGCGTAATTGTCGTCAACCGGCGTGCGTATTGCCGCGAAAGTCTGCCCGTCGCCGGTGTTCACAGCGGTTGCCGGTGTTGACCAGCTGTATTCCGTCGGTAAGCTAATATCGGAAAGCGCGAAGGAAGCGGGGTGAGCAGGATAAGTTACATGAATTGCGGCGGGTGTTCCGAAAACAACAGCCTGTTGAATCGTGAACGGTATGCTTATGCTTCCGAAATAGTTTCCGTCTGCTGCTGCGTTTAATGTTACGCTTGCGGAACTGAGATTGGAAGCCGTATTGCTTGCATTAGTATTGTTGCCGTAGCTGATTGTATAATCCTGCGTTTCAGTAATTTGCATGGGTGCGGAAACGCTTACCGCCGGTACAGGTGCGTGCGGGGTGTTATTAAACGTAAATGTTCCGCTGACCGATACAGAAACATCGCCGTCGTCAATGTCTTTTTGTGTAATAACAAACGTGTCTGTAATCGTGCCGGCATAATTCCCGCCGGTTTTTGCGGTAATCGTATATTCGATTGTTCCCGCGTTGATATTATCGCCGTTTACCGGTATTATGGCGTTTCCGGCGGCGTCTTCGATTCTGCGGTAGGTAATTTCAAGGTCGTCCGCGCTGTTCAGCCAAGGGTCATCCTCAACTGTAATTATATGCGGCAAGCCGTTATAAACCAAAAACGCGGGCGGAGTAACGGTCAGCCTTGTATTCACGTCGCGCTCGGTGACGATTACGGTTAAATCGTTGGACGTCACGCTGTAATAGGCGGCGTTTCCCGCTTTTGTTGCGGTAATCACAGCCGTTCCCGCGCTGTTAAAAACAACCGCGCCGTCAGTACCCACTGTTGCTACAGCTTCATTACTGCTTGCGTAAGTGATTGCGCCGCCTGTGTCGCTTCCGCCTGTTACATCGGTATTAATCCACAGCGTGCTTCCGTATTCGTGCGAAACGGTTTCGTCAATAGGGTTTCCGTCTTCGCGCAGGATAAGCGGACTCTGCGGGGATTGAACGGGAGGAGCGGGGGTTGTCGCGGGTGTGGACGCGGGAGGTGTAACGGACGGGCTGACGGGCGGTACATACCCGCCTCCTCCGCCGCCCCAGTAATAATAAGCAGTAGTTGTGGTTGTCGGGATTACGGACGCTTTTGTCGTTGCGGTTGTCGTGGTCGAACGCGAAACCGTTCTTGACGTAAACGAGATATTCCTTGTGGTTGCGGTTGTCGCAGAAGAAGCCGGATTCGGTGATGTTCCGGTCGGTGCGGTTGAAACAGGGGCGGAAGTTGTTTCAGCAGGCTTGGTTTTTACAGATGAAACCGTCACCGGCGGGGCGACTGCCGCATTGCGCGGCGGCGTAGTAGAAGGCGGCGTTACAACCGGCGGCAGTTGGGGCGGTACGGTCATATCCGCGTTATGCGAAGAAGCGGACGGCGGCACTTTTGACAGATTAGGGGGCGCGCCGGTTTTGGACAAAGCGTTATTCGGCGGAACACTGTAATCATAGCCGGAATTTCCGCCGGACGTACCTTCAGCCGGCGTCAGGTTTGACGTCGGCGAATTGTTATTATCGGAATCGTTTGTGTTATCAGAATCTTCTCCGTTCAGGAGAATCCCCGCACTTTGCTCGGAATCCGGATTTCCGCCGTTTCCGGCATATGCGGTAACGCTTTGGTTCTGCCACGGTTTCAAAACAAACACAACAATACCAAACCCGAACAGCAGGAGCAGAATCAAAAGAAGCCAAAGGCGTTCTCTTCTCTTTTCTTCCTCTTTATCGTGTCTGCGTTTTGTATGTAAATCGGCAGAAACAGCCGTGTGAGGGGATAAATTGATTTTCTCCATGCAAAACCCTCCGCCGCACATAAAGCATAATCAACAACTTTTATAAACAAACCTACTTCCATTATAGCATAATTTTTCCGGATTGTCAAATAAATATTAAAAATTTATGGTAAAATTTATTAAAAATATTATCCAACGCGAAATATTTTTGTAAATTGTTTATAGCGGGACGCCGTGGGCGTCGTCCCCTACGGCGGAATTGGAAATTCTTTTTTTGAGTTTTTTCATTATAATGAAATAAGCGGGAATCAGCACGATGTCGGCAAGAAGCCATGACAGTCCGCCGGAAAAGCACACGCCGTAGAACCCGAAGCGTTCCACAAGCACAAACGCCACAAACACACGCGCTAAAAGCTCGCATACCCCTGCGGACATAGCCATGAAGCTGTACCCTAAGCCTTGCAGGGTGTTGCGCATGATGAACAAGACCCCGAGCGTCACATAGGTCGCGCCGAGAACGCGGAGCTGAAACTGTACGTTTTCGAGAATTTGCGGTACTTCTCCGCCGATAAAAACAGCGGCAATATTCTTTCCGAAGAACCATAAAACCGCGCCCGCCGCAAGGCAGTATATTATTTGTATGCTCATGGAAATGCGTACGCCCTTTTTGATTCTGCCGAGTGCTTTCGCGCCTAAGTTCTGCCCGCAGAAAGTCGCCATGGTCAGCCCTAAGGCTTCCATAGGCTGAAAGAAAAGCATAGAAATGCGGTTTCCTGTCGTAACGGAGGAAATGATTAAAACCTCCCCCAAGCCGTTTATGGCTTTTGTCAGGATAAGCGCGCCGATTGCGGTGATTGAAAATTGCAAACCCATAGGCAATCCTGCCGCAAGCAGCTTTTTTATATGCGGGAAAGAAAACCGCAATTCTTCTTTGGTAAAGCGCAGAATGGGATAATTGCGTTTTATATAAAAGAAGCAAAGCAGCGCGGCTATAACCTGTGACATGACGGTAGCCCAACCCGCACCTTTAACGCCCATGTTAAAAACGACAATAAAAAGCAAGTCCATACCTATGTTTATAACCGAGCCTATAGCAAGGAAATACAATGGGGCTTTACTGTCGCCGAGTGCGCGCAGAAGCGAGGCAAGAAGATTACACGCCATAGTCGCGGGGATACCCGCGAAAATGATTATAATATAGGAATGGGAAAGGTTTATTATTTGCTCCGGAACATCGATAAGATTTAAAAGCTGACGGGTCAGAGGAATGGTAAGCGCGGTCAGCAAAACGGCGAAGAAACCGCAAAGATAAAAGGTATTTGCCGCGTAGCGGCGCATTTCTTTAATGTCGCCCGCGCCGAACTTACGGGAAATAGGTATGCAGACGCCCGCACAAATGCCGATTACAAACCCGAGCACTAAAAAATTCAATGAGCCGGTTGTGCCGACAGCCGCCAAGGGTTCTTCCGCACCTATGTAACGTCCGACAATCGTGGTGTCCGCCATATTATAAAACTGCTGGATAATTGTTCCGAGCAGAATCGGCACGCAGAACCGCATAATGATGGGCAGGATTCTGCCCTTTGTCATATCTCTCATTTAACGAAACGCTTCTTTTAATTTACTTTCCAAATCGGTTGCTTCGCTTTCGCGGACGAGAAGCCCTATTTCATCAATGCCGGTTGTAACCAAAAGCGGCAGACAGTCTAATTCGCGAAAAGCCGCCATAACCTTTGAGGCAAAGCCCGTACCTGTAATCATATCCGTGGATTTTACGGTGATTTTGACATTCCCCACGCTTATCATGGGGGTGCGGTCTTTACTGGTGGAAATTTGGCTGATGATAGAAAGAAGTTTGGGTATATCGTCGTCCGGGAAGGTAAAGCCGAAGCTGATATTGTCGGACGTTGCCGGTGCTTGCGAAATCATATCGATGTTGATTGCCGCGTCCGCCGCTTTTTCAAACACTTCGCAAATGAAAGTATTCTGGTAATCGCTGGGAACGTTGTTGAAGTTCACAATCGAAATGCTTTGGTTTACGGTGATTTGAGTTGACATAGTTTGTTTTACCTTTCTTTTAATGTTTTATTCTTATGCGAATTTTTATTCGTTTATCTTTTGGGGGTAATATATTTTTTTATATTCTGTTGTTGATGCTTCATCGCTTGTTCCAGCTGTTGTTCGACTATTACATTCACAATGAGCACCGCAAGTACAATCCCTGTCATAATCACCGCCGCTGTAAGATGTTATTGAATATGAAACCTCTATGGCACGACAACGCATACAAGTTCTAAGATAATGCTCATTCCATTTATATCCATATATTTCTTTGTTTTTTTCGTGACTAAATTTATAATCCTTTAAGAAATCATGGTGTTCTTTTCCGCAACGTAAACATTTACAACCGTCCCATTCGCCGTTTTCATAATCAGCTCTGCCGCAGAGTTTGCATTTGCAATCCCCGTCATCATATTTATGTTTACAAGAGTCTTGACGTATTCTTAATAATATCTGCTTTTCTTCTTTTCCCTCAATGCACGTAGAAATAAAAAAAGTTATTAAGGCGAATAATAAAAATTGAGATAAAATAATCCGTGCTATACTATATTCAATTTCGAGATTGTCAAGTATAAACGTCGTTATAAATAACGTACCCCCTCCTATAACAATACCTAAAAAAATGCTTGCTATAATTCTTATTAACCAATAAACTCGCCAAAAATATTTATAATCTTTCATAATAGACCCCTCCATTTTAAATGTTCTTTAATAAATCCCCCATGTCATACAATCCTTTTTTCTGCCCTGCTAAGAAAATTGCGGCATTAATTGCGCCCGCGGCGAAAACTTCTCTTGACAGTGCGGAATGGCTCAAGGAAATCGTTTCATGGTGTCCCGCAAAAAGAATTTCATGCTCGCCTACAATCGTTCCGCCGCGTACGGAGTGAATCCCCAGCTCGTCCTTTTCGCGGGGCTTCCGGACGCTGTGGCGGTCGTAGGTGTATTTAAGCTTGTTATCATGTTCTTCATTAACTGCGTCGGCAAGCATAATCGCAGTGCCGGACGGCGCGTCAAGCTTTTTGTTATGGTGCTTTTCTATAATTTCAACGTCGAAGCGCGAACCCAAAACCTTCGCCGCCCGCCTGCCTAAATCGGCAAGCAGATTAATCCCGAGCGACATATTCCCTGTAAAGAATACCGGAATCTGCTCGGAAGCGGCTTTGATTTTAGCGGTTTCGTCAGGATTATAGCCTGTGGTGGCAATCACAAGCGGCACGCCGCGCATTTTGCAGAAATTAAGCATATCGGGGAGCGCGGACGGGTTTGAAAAATCCAATACGACATTAGGGTTTTCTTCCAAATCAAAGAATTTGCGGACGATGTCAAAGTCCGCGTATTTCTCGCCCGAAACGTCAATTCCCGCCGATATACGGCAGTCGGGATATTCCTCAGTTAAGCCGGCTATAACTCTGCCCATTCTGCCGCACGCGCCGGATAATGCTATGTTTGTCATTTTTTTGGTTTTCCTTCTTCTTAACGAGCGCACAATGTGCGCCCCTACATTTTTGAACCTAAAGCAAGCCAACTTTGACCATTTCAGCGCGCAGTTTCTCAATTTTTGCTTCTTCCATGTCGCAAAGATGCAGACGGCAGCTTCCCGCGTCTATGCCGATTAGCTTCATTGCCGCTTTAACGGGGATTGGGTTCACATCAATAAATAAGCCCTTTGTTCCCATGAATCTTGCATACTTTTGCTGGTTTCGCCCCGCTTCTGTAAACTTATCCTCAAGGCAAAGCGCAATGATTCTGCTCGTTATTTCGGGTATTACGTTTGCCATAACCGAAATTGTGCCTTTTGCACCGAGAGCCATTACCGAAACATTCATAAAATCATCGCCGCTGTAAATATCCAAACCGCTTTCGTTAATCAGCTCGGAAAAATAAGCCACATTCTGCCCTGATTCTTTCACAGCTTTGATATTCGGGTGTTCGGCAAGCTCTTTAAACGTGTTAAGCTCTATGTTTACATTGGTTCTTGACGGTATGTTGTACAGCATAATCGGGATTTTCACCCTGTCGGCAACCGCGCCGAAATGCTTCACAAGCCCTTTCTGAGAGGTTTTATTGTAATAAGGCGAAACTAACAGAAGCGCGTCCGCGCCGGCTTTTTCGGCTTCAATCGATAATTCTGTTGAATATGCCGTGTCGTTACTGCCCGTTCCCGCAATTACGGGTATTCTTTTCGCGGTTTTTTCCGCGGCGAAGCGAATGACCTCAATATGCTCTTCGTCGGTCATGGTGCTTGCCTCTCCTGTTGTACCGCAGACAATTAAGGCGTTTGTTCCGCCTTTGATTTGGCGTTCGATTAAGGTTTCAAAAAGCGGGTAATTTATACTTCCGTCGGCGTTCATGGGGGTGATGATTGCAACCCCCGAGCCGGTGTAGATTGGGTTTGGCATAGGTGTTTCTCCTTTAATCAGTCAAAATATCCTTTAGCTTTCAGCAATTCCGCCGTCAGCAATGCGCCGCCCGCCGCGCCTCTCAGCGTATTGTGCGAAAGCCCGATAAACTTATAGTCATACTGCTCGTCTTCACGAAGCCGCCCCATTGAAAAGCCCATGCCGTTTTCAAGACCGCGGTGCAGCTTTGTCTGCGGAAAATTATCTTCTGTAAAGTATTTAAGCGGCGTTTGCGGCGCGCTCGGAAGCTTTAATTCCTGCGGTATGCTTTTAAAATTGCTCCATTCGTCTATAATCTGCTCTTTTGAAGGCTTGTTTCCGCCGAATCTTACGAAAACCGCCGCCAAATGCCCGTCGGACACGGGAACGCGGATGCACTGGCTTGTAATATTCGGCGCGCTTGCGTTAAGAATCCTTCCCTTGTCTATTTTGCCCCAAACCTTCAAGGGTTCTTTCTCGGATTTCTCTTCCTCGCCGCCGATAAAAGGAATTACATTGTCCTGCATTTCCTTCCATTTTTCCAGCGTTTTGCCCGCACCGGAAACCGCCTGATACGTGCAGACAAGTACGTCCTTTAACCCGTACTTCATCAGCGGGTGCAGGGCGGGAACGTAGCTTTGAATGGAGCAGTTGGACTTGACGGCGATGAATCCCCTTTTTGTACCGAGCCTTGCCCTTTGCGATTGTATAATTTCCGCATGCTCAGGGTTTACTTCGGGGATAATCATCGGTACGTCCGACACCATACGGTTCGCTGAGTTATTGGAAATAACCGGACATTCCGCTTTCGCGTATGCTTCCTCAAGTGCTGATATTTCCTCTTTTTTCATATCCACTGCGCAAAAGACAAAATCAACCGTTGAAACAACCGCTTCTATATCTGAAGCGTCAAGGATTATCATATCTTTCATGCTTTCCGGAACAGGGCGTTCCATCATCCAGCGGTCTTTAACCACCTCGCCGTAGGCTCTGCCCGCCGAACGCGGCGACGCCGCAAGCGCAGTTACCTCAAACCACGGGTGATTTTCAAGCAAAAGCGCGAACCGCTGACCGACCATACCCGTCGCGCCGATAATGCCTGCATTAATTTTTTTCATTTTTTAATTTCTCTCTTTCTTTGTTCTATATAAGGGGTTTTTGGAAGCTCCCATAAACTATTTTATAATTATCCATTATTAAATGTACCACAAATTTAAAAATTTGTCAACTACCGCAACGCCTTTTGAGGGGGCAGAAGCTCCGCCCCTACTTGACATGCGTTTCATTTTGCTATATAATAAAAACAGAAAAATTACGGATTTATGAGGGATTTGAATGGAACGGCGGTTTCTTGTCGCGCTTTTTGCGATTTTTGTATTATTTTTCGGTTCACTGTTTGCTTTTTTCACGAGCAGCAGCGGAGCGTTCCAAAGTCTGCAATGGAATCTCGGCACTGACAGCAAAAAAACCGGCAAAACAGCTAATCCGGACGGTGTGCGGCTGAACGCACCCGCGACAACGCCACCTATAACCACACCGCCGGCAACAACACCGCCTGTAACAACGCCGGAAAACCAAACCAACGCCCCTGTGCCCACTGCCGAAACAACCCCGCCGCCGACCGTAACCACAACGACTACTCCGCCGATCCCAACGACCACCACACCCCCGCATACCACCGCTCCGGGGTTTGCGCTTCCGGGGTTCGGCGACAGTGTTTCAACATATGACAATGCGTGGGCGTTTTATTTAATCAATGAAGCAAATCCGCTCCCCGCCGGTTATAATCCGAATCTGCGCTATGTTTATAAACAATACAGGGCAGACAGCCGCTGCGCCGATTATGCGATTCAAATGCTGGAGGACGCAAAAAAAGCCGGTATAAACCTGATGGTTATATCCGGTTACCGGACAGAATTGCTTCAACAGCAGAACTTTGACGCTTTAATGCAGGAATTTATAGATAAAGGACACACAAAGGAACAGGCGTATAATTTAACCAAGCAGGAAATCGCGCTCCCGGGGACAAGCGAGCATAACGCGGGGCTTGCTCTTGATATTTTGAGCGAGGATTGGTATATGCACCATACGAGTTTGACCAATGACTTTGATAAAACCGCTGAGTTTAACTGGCTTGTCGGTAATTCTTGGAAATACGGCTTCATACTGCGTTATCCCGATGATAAAACGCCTGTTACAGGTATTATTTACGAACCGTGGCATTTCCGCTTTATCGGCGTTAAAAGAGCAAAGGAAGTGTATGAATCGGGGCTGTGTCTTGAAGAATTTATGATACAAACGTAGGGGCGAACATTGTTCGCCCGAATTTTTGCGGACGCACAATGTGCGCCCCTACAATATTATTTATAAAAATTTTTAGCAATTACACATTTCAAATAAATTCGGCGGTAACTCCCCGCCGTGCGGCAACTCCCCGCCGTGCGGCAAATTATCCCCGTAAGCAACCCGCATAGCAATCCTTGCCAACCTTTCGCCTGCATCCCGTTTATTTTGGGGGTGCAGGTCATTATTTTCGCCTAAATCATGCGCGGCGGCAAGCCCCGTAAGCGGCAAGGCAAGTGCTTTCTTCTGCTCGTCGCGGAGTTTATCGCAGTTTTCAATGTGGTCTTTGCCGCAGTTTCCGGCATCGTCATAATAAGCAATCTGCGTCATCAAGAACGGGAGAAATTCCTGTTTCCAACATGCACGCCAACCGTTGATGAGCGTTTTCATCTTTTCGCCGTAATCTTTATAACTCCCGGTATCGGATTCACCCTGATACCATATTACGCCTTTGATTGCTGTTTTCGTCAGCGGTGAAATCATACCGTTGAAAAGCCCGGTCGGTTTATAACTGAAAAAGGTTTGCGGCTTCGGGTTCTCGAATTCTGTACCGCATTTGCGCTTCCAGTTTCCGCCCATATCTATGAATTTGTTTCCGGTTGAAATAAAATAATTCTTCCCCGCTGTAAAACCGCCGTTGTTCCCGAAAACCAAAAGCCTGATTATAACAGTCATTTTACTTTCATCGGGAACGGTAAAGCTATACATGCGCGGGGGATAGCGGTAATAGGTCACGCCGATTTTTTCCGCATCGGACATTCCGGCGCAATTAATAAAAACCTCGTCCATGTCAACGGCTGTACCAAGGAAAATACAAGCCTGTTTTCCCCGCATGTCCGCAGGAATGTCAACGGTTTTGCGGTACCAGTAGACGCCGGTTGCCGTTTGTTTAACCGGTTTACAGATATGCACTTCTTCCCAGTCGGAATCATCAAAATCCGCGTTTTTGTAATTATATTTAAAGCCCAAATCGCTTTCACCGAGCCGTTTGTGATAATCCTGCGTATAGATTTCATGCTCTTTTGCGGTTTTTTCCATGAACTGCGGGAAATCGGGAGCGGCGCATTGAGCGGCTTCGGCAAGGATTTCCGGAAAGTCTTTGAGCATATCGCGGTTCATCCATGCCGTAATCGGCGTTCCGCCCACTGCACCGGCAAAAATGCCGATTGGAATATGATAGCGTTCCGCAAGCTTTTTCGCAAAAAAGTACCCAACCGCTGTGATATCCGGCGCGGTTTCGGGGGAATAGGTTTCCCAAACGCCCATTCCTTCCTGTAAACCTATTTCGGTTTGGGGCGCGGTAAAATTATAGGTTTGCGGGATTTTAAAATGTCTGATAAGGGGGTTGGTTACGTTCATTTCTTCGGGGTAATAATGCGCGACACGACCTATCCAAAGCTCCATGTTCGACTGACCGGAGCAAAGCCAAACATCGCCGATAAGTATATTTTTAATCACAACTTCTTCGTTTTTACAGATAATTTTCAGTTCCTGCGGTTCGCAGTTTTCGGCATAACTGCCGATTGGGCAGGAAAATCCGCCGTCACTGCCGGCTTTTGCCGAAAATGCTTTGCCGGAGAAGTTTATTTCTACAGCTTCGCCTGCTTCGGCAGAGCCGGTTATATTAATTTCCGCGTTTCTCTGAAGCACCATGTTATCCGAAAATAAAGCCGATAATTTTAATTTCATATTTAACCTCGTTTTAATGTACTGTAGGGGCGCAACGGCGCAGTGCGCATGCTCGCCCGTTTGAAATTATATTCCTGTGAAAATTGCGGGCGCACACTGTGCGCCCCTACGAAATGTTATTTACGAAATATTCTATTGATTAGGCGGGAATTGCGGCGGCGGTGTTTGTTGAGGAAATTGCTGTTGTTGAAGCTGTTGTTGCGTTTGCTGCTGGTTTTGCCATTGTTGCTGTTGCTGTATTTGTTGCTGATTCATTTGCTGCATTTGCTGCTGCTGCCATTGCTGGTGCTGTTGATTCTGCGGCAGATTATTCTGCCACGGTTGTTGCTGAAACTGTTGATTGGCAGGTTTTTTCTTGTTTCCTTTTTCCGCAGCGATTTCAGCAAAAACCTGCTGCATGACATCGGGACGGACGTTCCGCAAAGCCGCCCACGCAGCTGTGCCGTTAATCAGGTAGAACAAAATCCAGCCGTGGAAAGCAATGTTGATGATAAAAGACGCTTCAAACGCGGTCAACCGGATAAGCAGATACACAAACACCAATGTATCAATACTGAAAAGAATTAAAGCGGCGACAATGAACCCGCGCATATTTTTCGCGAGAGCCCAGAAAAGAGCGTATAAGCCTACCGCAACAAGCGCTAAAAGCATACCGGCAACGGCAAAGTCAAGCCCGATAAAAAACCCGTAAATCACCAAAGGCATAGACGCGGAAAACAAGAAAGAAAAGTCTGCCTCAACCGCAACTAAAACAATGTTTACCGCAGTCATTACAACAACGATTAATAAATTTGCCCGCGAAACAGTGAAGGTTTTTGCCTTTTGTTTTATGGTATCTATGTCCATAATCCGTGTTCCTTTCTTAAATGATTATGATTTATGCAGGGGCGGAATCCATTTCCGCCCTATTTGCGGGACGATTCCCATCGTCCCCTGCATAAAATTAAACTTCAACGGACTGCGCCCATTTGATGAAATCTTTCTGCAATTTGTCATAATTCTTTTCTTCGCAGAAGAACTGAACAAGCCAGTAAGCGTCTTTCCCGCGGAAAACGGTTGCGAAATACGAAAACCTTTGTCCTTGATTGGAGTCGGTATACTCAAAATAAACCAATCCGTCTTTTTCTTTGACAGAGCCGCTTTTTCTGTTGGCATCCATTACCATTTCCGCGTATTCTCTCAATGATATATCGCTGGGAATTCCTACGTACTCTAAAGTACCGAAATCTTCTTTAATAGCAGCCATCATGGAGGTTCTTGATTCATAAACGACATCAAAATCCGGATAGCGTTCCTTGGGTACATCGAACTTATCGGTCAGCGTGATGGTCAACCCCGCTTTAGAAAACTCCTTCGGGCTCGACATGTTCGAGAACACCGCGAACACTAAAACCAAAACCACCACAAGCACACCGGCAATAATACCGGCGGGGTTGACTTTCTTCTTAGGTTCGGGCATTACGGGATTATATGTATACTGCGGTGCTTGCTGACCGTACGGGTTCTGCGCGGGGGGCGGGTCTTGCTGAACTTGCTGAGGCTGTTGATTGTAAGGGTTCTGCGGTTCTTGGGGGTTCATCGGATTTTGTGGTTCCATAATCAATATTTCCTCCTGATTAAATTTAATTTAAACCTATGCTTAATACGAATCCCTCATTAAAAGCTTTCTGAGAAATCCGTACAAAAACCATAAATGCAAGCTTTTTATCCAGATTTTTAAGAGCTTTTATAATCGGTATTCGTATAAATTATATTTTACCATTAAAAACGATAGAAGTCAACAGAAAACGATTATATAATAAAAAATCCCCGCAACTTTTTTAAAAAGCGGGGAGCGTCTGAACTTGAAGCAGTTAAATCCGAACAGCACTTTTGTAAAATGTTTCGGAAACCTTGAAAATTGCTGAGATACTGCTCGCGCCGGCTCGGCGCTGCCGCTGGTGGGACTTGAACCCACACGTGGTTGCCCACAATAGATTTTGAGTCTACCTCGTCTGCCATTCCGACACAGCGGCTTAGAACGTGTCAATAAATTATAGCATAAACCGGCGGATTTGTCAACTATATAATCAGCATACAATCCCCGAAGCTGAAAAAGCGGTACTTCTCCCTGATTGCCGCTTCATAAACATTCAGAGTTTTTTCTCTGCCCAAAAACGCGCTCACGAGCATTATCAGCGTGCTTTCCGGCAGATGAAAATTTGTCAGCAGACCGTCGGTTAATTTAAACTTATAACCCGGATAAATAAAAATATCAGTGCTTCCGCTTCCCGTCTTGCCGCCCGAAGCTTCTAAAGTTCTGCAAGCGGTCGTCCCCACGGGAATAACCCTGCCGCCTTGCGCCTTACATTCGGCTATTTTCCGCGCTGTTTCTTCCGGCAGAACGTACCGTTCGCGGTGCATTTTGTGCTCTGTAATTATTTCGGCTTTCACGGGGCGGAACGTCCCAAGCCCCACATGAAGCGTTATATACGCTGTTTCTATACCTTTTCCCGCAAGGCTTTCAAAAACGCGCTCTGTAAAATGCAGCCCTGCGGTCGGCGCGGCGGCAGAACCCAAACGTTCGCCGCCGCGAACGTCGTAGCGCGAATAAATCGTGTTGTAACGGGTCTTATCTTCAAGTTTTTCCGTGATATACGGCGGCAGGGGGGTATTGCCGATTCTGTCTAAAAGCGCGTAAAAATCACCTTCAGATTCAAATCGGACAAGCCTGTTGCCGTCATTAACTGAACCCAAAACTTCCGCTTTCAGCTCTTCCCCGAAACAAACAATACTGCCTTTTTTAAGTCTGCGCCCGGGGTGAACCATGGTTTCCCAAATATCCTTTTCTTTTTGCTCGAGAAGCAGAAATTCAACGGGAACGCCTGTGTTTTCCTTAACGCCGAGAAGCCGCGCCGGAAATACTTTGGAATCATTTAAAATCAGCAAATCGCCTTTATTCAGGAAATCTGCCAAGCTATAAAAATTGCTGTGCGTTAAAGCGTTGCTGAAATACTCGCAGGGGGCGCACCCCCTGTCAATTTTCAACAGGCGGGAAGCATCGCGGGGTTCTATGGGGGTTTGCGCGATTAATTGTTCAGGCAATTCGTAATAAAAATCGGATTTTTTCATGGTTTTATCATAACATAAAATCTTTGTTTCGTCAATGCAAAAATGTAGGGGACGCCCCGTGTGGCGTCCCGAACGTAGTATAAAAATCTGTTGTTTTATTTCGTTTCGGGCGACCGGTACTTAGTTTTGCTAAGTACAAGGGTCGCCCCTACATGTTTTTTGGCGGTTTTATTAAATTTACTGGGTTATCGTAATTTTTAAATCGCTGTCGCTGCGTTCTCCCGATGACAACCTAATCTTGTAATTTTTCGCGCTCGTCAGGTTTGTAAATGTTCCGGAATTAATTCCGTTTACAGAAGAAAGCGTAAACTCTTGAATCGCTTCATCCCCATTTTCCCCATCAACCACAAGGTTGAATGTAAGCTCATATTCTCCGCTTCCGGAAACGGAAAGCGTAATTTTTGTGCTGTTTGTTTTATATAAAACGCTGATATTATCTACCCACGCATTAAGCGAAGATTCTATACTCGCTATTTGACTTAAATTATTCACCACCTGCGCCGACGGCACATCTTCCCATTCACTGCTGTTTACTGCTTCGTTCCGGTCGGGAATCGCAATCGCTATTGTGCTGAAATCCATAAAGTCGGTAGGATTGAGGATTTGTCCCCCATGTCTGAATTCTAAATGCACATGAGGTCCGTCTGCCCGGCCTGTAGAACCTACATACGCGATTGTTTCGCCGCGCTCCACTTTTTGCCCCTCTGCTATACCGTCAGCGAAGGATTCGCAGTGTCCGTAAAGCGTTTTGTAGCCGTTCTCATGCTCTATGATTACTGCACGTCCGTAGCCGCTCGCCCAATCCGCTAAAATAACCGTACCGTCCGCCGCCGCCATTATCGGCGTACCTGCCGGCGCGCTTATATCTATGCCCGAGTGTCCGCGGAAGCCGCCGTCCCATTCCGTCCATTCGGTAACTACGCCGACATTCTTGTCTATAGGCAGTTCAAATTTAGGTGCTTCGGGCAGACTTGTAATATCAACGGGTTCTTGCGTTATATCTGCAACCGGTTCTAAATATAACTCATCACCAATCACAACAAGCTCGCAGTTGGTTAAATATTTATCGGAGTCGTAATAAATTTCCCCTGTCGGCGAACACAACCAAACCATCATTTTTACTTTATCCTGTGTACCCGCTAAGAAATTATCGCCCCTTGTGCCGACCGTTGTACCCATAATCAAATAATCATCGCCGGTTACAACGCCGCCCCATCTGTAGGTTTTATCTTCTCTCAGGTCATAAACAATGATATGGGTTTCTTTGACGCCGTCAAATTCCGAAACATACATGAAACAAAGCTCAGGATAACCGTCGCCCGCTATATCCGCAAAACCGACATGGGTAATCATATCCGTGGCAAAGGTTTTTTCGGCATAAAATTGATTGTTTTTGTATTCTGTTACGGTGACTTTCTGCGGTGTATAAATAAACTCAATATCAGGGAACACATCAAGCACGGTATGAGCGTAATCTGTATAAACTTTATCCGGATATCCGGAGCGCACCCACACAAAAGGTTCGGTATAATAATGCGTTTCACCGATTAAATCAATTGCCGAACCCAAATACGTATCGTTGTCGTCTTCTTCATTCAATGCGTAATTTGTGTCCTGCGCTGAATCCTCTTCCGGCATATTTTCCGTGAATCTTTCGCCCGCGCCGTCATTGTCCCTTGACAATATAATCCCTACCGCCGCGCTTCCGCCGACAAGAATCACCATTGCCAGCATTAAGGGCATTAACTGCCGCATAACGGGGTTTCCGTACCTTTTGGCTTTATTGGCTTTTTTTTCTGTTCCGCAGAGAGCTTCTTTTTTTAAAACATCGTTTACGAACGCTTCGTCGCTTGCAGCGGGTTCGATTCCGCTCATTAATTCTGTGTATTTATTCATAAACTGCCTCCTTGTTATTAATCAATTGTGTTTTAAGCTGGTTTCTTGCGCGGTTTAAGCGTGTGGTTACGTTGCTTTCGGAAATTTTCAGAATCTTTGCCGTTTCCGCCGCGGTATACCCCTCATAATAGAACAGGTAAATCACAGCGCGGTACTTCGGGTTCAGCTGCAGTATGGTTTCGCGCAGTTCGCTTTCCTGCTCATTGACCGCGTAATATACGCTATCCGGCGCATTTTTGAACGTTTCCTTATAGTTTTCATAATCCGCGCGCTTATTGAACCAAGCGGATTTTTGCAGGTTCTTGCATAAATTTACGGTCACGCGGAGGATAAACGCTTTTTTATGTTCGTCATCTTTGAAAGGTTTTTCATACTTATAAAGTTTGAAGAACACTTCCTGCGCGATGTCGTCCGCGTCAAAGCGGCTGCCCGTGCAACCGAACGCCAAACGGAACACAGCGGCGCGGTATTCGGCGACGTCCGCGTTTAACTGCTCATGCGTCAAATTCACCGCCTGCCTTTCTTTTTCGTTTTAAACCGGTTCTGTAATATACACAATTGAGGGGGGTGTTTTGTCACAAAATTATTTATATAATGGGTAGGGGCGTTGCCCCTACAAACCACCCCGTCCGCTTCGCGTCCACCCCTCCGCAGGAGGGGAATTTAACTCGTTTAAAAGGAAAACCATTCCCCTCCTTGGAGGGGTGGCATTGAATTCGTAAAGCGAATTCGGTGACGGGGTGGTTCGTAAATACGCATTATAAACATTAAGGGCGGCAATTCTGCCGCCCCGTATCATTTTACAACGTCTTCACAAATTCATCCAACAAAAATTTAATTATCCCCTGCATGGAATTGCAGGAAATCAACGCTTTTTTCAGCCACCGGACAAACTCGATTCGGTTGCCTTTGTCAAGCTCTTTCTGCGCCTGCCCCATGAAAAAGCCGAAACGGTAGGTTTCCGGAAGCGCACCTATATCGGATTCATTTAACAAATCCGGATTGTAGATGTTTTCAACATAAAGCGCGGCGTATTTGGCATAATTCGTGTACACATCCGCTTTTTGGCTGTCGTTCAGCGTATCCGCTAAGCTGACAGCCGCTTCATATAATTTAACCCCGAACAACAAATTTTTAATGCTTGCGAAATAAAAATCATCATCTTTGTACTGAACCGCAAGCACGGGTAAATCCGGTTTGTTGCCGGTTATTGCGGCAAGCAGAGAAATCAGAAGCTCATAATGAATACCGGCAAGCGCGGAACTTAAATCCACATGATTTTGAACCGCGTGGTAAATCGCCGCCGAACACCCTTCCCTGATTTGCGTTTCCGGTGAATTTAAAAACGCTTCCAATTCTTCTTTGCTTTCGTCCGCAATTACGCACATCAGCCTTGTAAAAACAAGATTCTCGTTTTTGCAGTTTACCTTAAAGCTTTTTGCAAGGCTTCCGTCCGCGTAATAAAGCTTCTCCATGCCTTTTTCAAAGTATACGGTTTTATCAAAACCGGCGTTTTCCGCGATTCTTTCGTAAATACTGATAAGCTTTTTACGGGCGGCTTCCGCGTCTGTTCTGCTTAATAACTCGTTTCCGGCTGTTTCTAAAATCACGTCCGCGGTGTTTTTATATAAAACAGAGTTCATTGCGGCAAAATCGCTTTCCTCATAAACGGCTAAGGCTTCGTTTGCACGGTTTTGCTTACTTATGCAATGCGCCAGCGTGTTCTGCATTTCAATCAAGGCGTCCGGAAACAGGTAGTTAGACACCACAAAGCCTAACGCGCTTTTATCAAGCTCATTGTTCTCGTTCCTGCGGTAAACCTGCATGTATTTCTTTATATCAGCTTCCGCTTCGGCGAATTGTCCGAGCTTTTCTTGAATATACCCCTTAGCGGCATGAATTTCCGCTGTAATGGCGTCGTCGGGCTTTGCCTTTGCTTCGGCTCTTTTAAGGGCTTCAAGTGCTTTTTCGGGTTTGTTTTCTTTATCATACATTTCAAAAGCGTTGAAATAAGCGGTAAATAATTCGGGCTTATCGGAATTATCCGCAAGCGTCATGGCTCTTTCGATGTGAGAACGCCTGTGTTCGTCAAGCTTTAAGTAACTTGAAACATAATGGTTGATGGTTCTGAGGTCGTCGGGCGTTTTTTCTAATTCTTTTTCAAGCAGAATAAGATTCCTCTGTGCTTTTCTTTCATAATCCGCCTGTGTTTCAAACGCATAGCCGTAATGGTTGGCATAGGAATTGTTAAAGTAATAGGCGGGCAGATACCAGCCTTCAAAAAATTCATGAATCGCACCTTCAAATTTTAAATTATCGGTAATACGCGCAATTCTGTGCGCGCAGAAATTGAAATACTTATCATGTTCCGGCGTCGTAAAGTTGCGGGTGATATAAAAAGCGGTGTTATAGCTTCTGTTAAGGCTTTCATTGTTGAAAAATTCGATTAATTCGGACACGTCGGTAAAATGGTCGTCCGCGTCAAGGAACATGAACCACGCGCCCCGGCACTTTTCCAAGCCGAAGTTACGGGCGGCACTGAAATCGTTAATCCAGTCAAAGTGATAAATTTTATCCGTATATTGCTTTACGATATCTACGGTCTTGTCCGACGAGCCGGTGTCAACAATCACAAGCTCGGACGGTACGGCGTCAAGCAGGGGTTTGATTGCTTCAAGGCAGGCGGGAAGCATTTTTTCCTCGTTTTTAAGGATTAAGCTGACGGACAGGGTTACAGACGGGTCGTGGTTTTTGGCGGCGGTAATCACTTTCGGATTTTCTTTCGTATGGGGCATGATGTTCATATTATTTACTTCCCTCTCCGGAATTTGTGCATTGCACAAATTCCTGTTTGAAAAATTTATTTTTCAAACATTCCTTTCCGGATTTTTTATGGTATTAATTATACCATAAAATTTTATAAAAAGCAATATTGCCGAAACAAGCAATTTGTGTTATAATAAAATTATGAAAAAATTAATTATGATTTTTACGGCGTTTTTGGTTTTCGTTTCCAATCCGGCTTTCATCACGCTGTCGGCGTCTGATATACGGTTGTTTACATACGAAAATCCGGAAGCCCTGATTATTACGCACCCTATGGAAAAAGACCGCGTGACGGCTTCGCCGCGCATGAGTATTCTCGGTGCGTGCAATCCGGATTTGCCGCTTTACATCAACGGCGCGCAGACCCAAACCACCGTAAACGGCTTCTTCACTACTTACGCCGAACTTGATTACGGCGCGAACACGTTTGTGTTCCAAAACGGCGAAAACGCGCAAGAAATTACCATCACACGCGAACTGTCAAATAACGGCGGCGGTTACAATGCTCCTCAGCCCGCCTATTTCGGCACGGAAATTTACGGTTCTACCGAAAATAACCATATTTCCCGCTTTTATGACTATAATGACGATTTATATATGGGTACGCCCCTTGCTTACGGAACAACATTTAAAATCCTTGCCGAAACCGACGAGTTTTTTATTATAGAGGACGGTTCAATGCTGTTCAAAAGCAATGTGTATGAGCTTGACTACATGATTCAGCCGATTACCGTGTCGGGCGGCGAAACCTTTTCCGACAGCAAATCCTTCGGTATTACCTACAGGGTCAGCGATAACCCGCTTTATGATATTGAATTAGATGATAACCAAGCAAAGCTGACCATGTACGCAAGACACGATGAAACGGTGATTTCGCAAAACAAGCAACCCGATGAGGTTTACATAACCGAAATCGCAAAAACAGCCACAGATACAACGCTTGTGCATGAATTTACTTTCACGGAAGCCCCTGCAGGCTACACAGTGCAGTTTTCAAACGGTGAAATGAAAATTGAATTCAGGCGGGCGGTAACGTCGCTTAGAAATGCGGTGGTTCTGCTTGACGCCGGACACGGGGGGCAAGACCCCGGTGCTCTGGGTCCGCCGGACGAGTTCGGACCTATGGAGAAGGACTTCAACCTTTACGTATCTAAAATTGCGCGTGATTATCTTGAAGCGTTGGGCGTTACCGTGCTTTTCGTCAGGGATGAGGACGTGCATGTACCGATTGTTGAGCGTGTTGATTACTTTATGCTGAAGCCGGATATTTCGGTTTGCGTCCATGCAAATTCTATGCCGGTTACATCTGATTTTACCAGCGAAATCGGACCTTTGATGTTTTATACGGTTGATGAAACCGAAAAAGCCGCCGATGAACTTATCCGCGTAATTGCTGCGGAAACGGGCAACGAGTATCAGCCGCCGAAACGCCAGAATTTTGCAATGGCGCGGTATACGGGCTGTCCTGCCGTGCTGTTTGAAATGGGGTTTTTATGTAACCCGCACGAATACGAACGTATGTTGAATATTATTTATTTAGACACAATGGGCTTGGCACTCGGAAAGGCAATTGAGCAGTATCTTTTAGGCTTCGTTGACAGTGATGCGGAATCCGGCGAACCGTATGAAAACGGGCAGAACAACGAACCCCTGCACGAAACGCATCTGCAAAGCCCGCCCCTTGCCAACAGCGAACAGCCCGCGCTTGTGCAGACATATGAAAATGATATTGACAGCATCGCGCTCAGGGCGGCGGTTTTTGTGTCGGGCGTGATTGCGCTGGGGACGTTTTTGTGTATGCCGGCGGTGTTCAGGCGGAAAAAGTGAAGTTGACATTTCTTTAAAAATAATATATAATAAGAAAAGTAAGATTTATAAGTAATTTAAGATTTTGGAGGTAATTATAAATGGAAGTCGCTAAGATTACAAGCAGAGGGCAGGTCACAATTCCTATAGATATTCGTAAAAAACTCGGCGTCCGCGAGGGTGATAAAATTGTTTTCGTGGAAGACGCAGGGCGGGTTTTTGTCGCAAACGCCACAAAAGTCGCTTTTGCTCAGTTAAGAGAGGCTTTTTCGGGTGAAGCCGAGCGGCTCGGATTAAAAGACGAGCAAGATGTTGTTACATTGGTTGACGAGGTCAGAGAGCAAATGTGGGAGGAACGATATGCGAATAATGATTGATTCCAATGTGTTTATATCTGCGATTGTTCTTTCTTCACCGTATTTAACACGGCTGATAGATATTATCGCAGAGAATCATACCATTGTTTTATCAACATATATCGTGGACGAATTAAAGCGAACAACAAAATTAAAATTCCCTAAAAAATATGACATATTGGAAGCAAAATTAAAGGAAATACCTTACGTTCTTTTATATACGCCCGAAACAATCAATCCGTCAAATTATCCCGAAATAAGGGATTTAAAGGATTTACCCATACTGGTTTCGGCGTTAAACGAAGATGTAGATATTATCCTCACAAACGACAATGACTTTATATCCGTTGATATTGATTATCCCGAAATTATTAAACCGCATGATTTTATCAAAAAATATTATAGTGATAAGTAGCACAAATCCCCGCTTTTAGCGGGGATTGACGTTATAATACTGTTTGTATGTTCACCCCTACGTTATTCCCGGAACTCGAAAAGCTTATAAACAGGCACATCAAGCACTTTTGCAATCCCGAAAATCACATCAAGCGACGGCGCGGATTTTCCGTTTTCAATTCTTGATATATGCACTGTTTGTTTTATATCTATCAATTCTGCTAATATTTCTTGTGATAAACCCTTGTCATTCCTATAATAAGCAATATTTAACCCCAGTTTTCTATAAGATTCAGAATATTCTTTTTTCATAAAACCACCTCTAATTCATTTTAACATTTATTATTTAAAACAATAATATTATAAAAATATAAATATTAGTATTGACAATATAATTATATTATGTTATAATATAAAAAACAAACTCGGAGGCATTATGGAGGATAGATATAAAAGCGCGTATACAACACTATTTGCGGCGATTACACGCGCAACAAGAAGAACAGAAAAATTAATGCTTAGTTTAGAATATTCAAAAACGGTAGAAACGCTTGAAGATATATTAATGGAACTGAAAGCAAACCAAATAATTGCTGAAGGGATTATGATAGAAGATTAAAGCCGTTTTAATTTAAACCAATTAATGCCAGATTTGATTGGACTCCTCATTTTAAAATGGTAAAGCGCGGACTTTTAAAAGTCCGCGCTTTACTTTTCCCTCAAAATATGGTATAATTAAAATAAAAGTTTCACAAACGAAAGGATTAACCCCTTTATGAAACGCTGGAACATCAAACAAACCGAAATTTCCGATTCCGCACTCCGCGCCGTCTGCGAAGAAACCGGACTGAGCCGTCCGGCGGCTTATGTTTTAGCGACCAGAGGGTTTAATACGCCCGAAAAAGCAAAAGAATTCCTCGGCTTAGCCGAAGATGAGATTATAAATAACGGCATTTTTGACCCCTTTTTAATATCCGACATGGAAAAAGCCGCAGAAATCATTAAATCCGCACTGCTCGGCGGTGAAAAAATCGTGGTTTTCGGCGATTATGACTGCGACGGCGTCACGTCAACCGTTATGCTCGTTCAGTATCTGACCGCACAGGGCGGTGAGGTTGACTGGTATATTCCGTCGCGGGACGAGGGTTACGGGCTTAATACAGCGGCGATTGACTTATTGGCGGAAAAAGGCGCGGATGTAATCATCACCGTTGATAACGGTATCAGCGCGGTTGAAGAAGCTGCTTATATCAAACAAACGGGCATGAGGTTGATTATCACCGACCACCACACCCCGCCTGCCGTTCTTCCCGATGCTGATGCCGTAATCAACCCGAAGCGTGACGGCGATAAATCGTCTTTCAAAGAGCTTGCCGGCTGCGGTGTGGTATTGAAACTGATTATGGCACTTGAAAACGATACGGACAGCGTTTTGGAGCAGTTTTCGGACTTGGCAGCACTGGGGACAGTCGGGGATATTGTACCGCTGACGGGCGAGAACCGCGTAATTGTCCGCCGCGGGTTGGAAATTATGCCCTGTACGGAAAATATGGGCTTATATAAGCTTTTGCGGCAGAGCGGGTTTCTTTCCGATGATGACAGCCGTGACCGGCTGACCGCGGGCGCGTTGTCGTTTACCGCCTGTCCGCGTATAAACGCGGCGGGGCGTTTCGCGCATGCAAGCAAGGCGGCGGAACTTCTGCTTGCCGAAAACGAGCCGCTCGCCGAGCTGAGAGCCAACGAGCTGACCGCGCTGAACAACGCTCGCCGCGAAGAAGAAAATGAAATCCTGAAACAGGCGGAAATGCTTTTTGCGAAAGAACCGGAACGCCTTTCGGAGCGGGTGCTTGTTTTGAAAGGTGCAAAATGGCACAGCGGGGTCACGGGAATCGTCGCGTCCCGCCTTTTGAAATACGGGAAACCCGTCATTATCATTTCAGATGACGGCGAAACGCTGAAAGCAAGCGCGCGGAGCATAGAAGCCTTTCCGCTTATGCCCTTGCTTGAAGCATGCAGTGACTTATTGGAAAAGTTCGGCGGGCATGTAAAGGCGGCAGGATTTACTGCCAAATCAGAAAATTTCAGCGCGCTTGAAGCGCGGATAAAAGCATACAGCGCAGCGCATTTCCCGCAGATGCCTTTCGATGTAATTCATATTGACAAGGTTCTCTGTGAAGAGGATTTAACGCTTGAAAATGTTGAAGGATTGAAAAAGCTTGCACCGTGCGGGGAGGAAAACCCGCTGCCTGTCTTTTTAATGCAAAATTGCGTTATTCTTTCCAAAAAGCCGCTGAAGGACGGCAAATACATAAGCTTTAACGTCAGAATGGGAAGCGTTACGCAGAAGATTTTATATTTTAATTGTACTTATAACGATTTTTGTTTTGAAAACGGGCAGGCGGTTGATTTATTAGTAACACTGGAGCTGAATGAATATAATGGTATTACAAGCGTTTCGGCGCAGTGCAAGGATATAAGACCGTCCGGTTTTCAGCAGGAAAAAACCTTTGCCGCGCTGAGAACATATGAAGCATTAATCCGCGGCGAAGCACCCGACCCCGCGCTTATAACGAGAATTATTCCCGAAAAAGATGACATAAAAATTATTTATGACATACTGCGAAAATTTGGTGAAAATCAAATAAATATTCTACGTGTTTATTACGAAGCTGTTTCTAAAAATTTAAATTACTGTAAATTCAGGATTATCATTGATATTTTAGCTGAATTTAAATTAATCACATTCGATATAATAAACGGGGCAGTATTGCTTTTACCCGTTTCGGGCGTAAAAGCAAATTTAGACAATTCAGAAACGTTATCAAAAATTAAAACGATGTTAAATAATTGCATTAATATATAAAATCAGCAAAAACTCGGAAAGGAAAGGTCATAATTATGATTTATACAATAAATACCCTTTTTTCTAAAATTATAAACGAAGAAAAACAAAAATATGACCTTAACAGAATTACAGCGGCTTATGAGTTCGCCAATCAGGCGCACGAGGGGCAGACGAGAAGCTCCGGCGAACCGTTTATTTCGCACCCGATTGCGGTCGCCTGTATTTTGCTTGATTTAAAAATGGACACCGATACCCTTGTCGCCGCGCTTCTGCACGACGTTGTAGAGGATACCGGCGTTACGCTTGAAATGATTAAAAAGAACTTCGGTGCGGATGTTGAACGCTTGGTAGACGGCGTGACGAAAATGGAGCAAATTCCCCTAAATTATACAAAAGAAGAACAGCACGCCGAAAATGTACGTAAAATACTGATGAATGTGGCGCAGGACATACGGGTTATGCTGATTAAGCTTGCAGACAGGCTTCATAACATGAGCACGCTTGAACACCGCCCGTCTGAAAAGCAGCTTGAAAACGCGCTTGAAACCATGAGCGTTTACGCGCCGATTGCGCATAGGCTCGGTATGAACAGTTTAAAAGAGCAGATGGAGGATTTATCGCTTCGTTATCTTGACCCGTATGCTTATAATTCGATTGAAAACCAGATTAAACACCGCAGGGAAAAAAGCGACGCCTTTATTAACCGCACGAAAGAAATGATTTCCGACCGTATCGGCAATATGAAGCCCGACCCCGTTATTATCGGACGGGTCAAAGGTAAATACAGCATATATAAAAAAGTATATATTGACGGGAAAAACTTCGATGAAATTTATGATATATATGCAATCCGCATTATTGTGCAATCGGTGATTGAATGTTATAATGTTTTGGGCGTCATTCACGATATGTTCCGCCCGATTCCGGGGCGTTTCAAGGATTATATTGCCAATCCGAAGCCCAACCGTTATCAGTCCCTGCACACTACGGTCATCAGCAAGGAGGGCGTAATTCCGTTTGAAGTGCAGATTCGCACTGTTGACATGCATAACACCGCGGAATACGGCGTCGCCGCGCACTGGAAGTATAAGGCGGGCATAGCGGGTAAGGTTAAGGCATCAGAAGCCAACAGGGTTGAATGGATTCGGCATATTTTAGAACAACAGCAGGAAGCCGACGACATACAGCAGATTACGGAAACCATTAAAACCGACCTTGCTCCTGATGATGTGTATGTGTTTACGCCTAAAGGGGAAATCATCACGCTTCCGCTCGGTTCAAACGTGATTGACTTTGCTTATGCGATTCACTCGGAAATCGGCAATAAAATGACCGGTGCGAAAGTCGGCGGACGCATGGTTAATTACGAATACAAATTAGTAACGGGCGATATTGTTGAAATTATGACCACGGGGAATCCCGCTTACGGACCGAACCGGAACTGGCTTGAAATCGTCAAAACCAATCAGGCGAAGGTAAAAATCCGCGCTTGGTTCAGAAGAGAACGGCGCGGTGAGAATATTTCGCAGGGAAAGTCTTCTTTAGAACGCGAGCTGAAAAGAAGCGGTATTTATTATAACGAAAGTATTATAAAGAAAGCTGCGGACGAATTCCATTACAGCAATACCGATGACTTTTACGCGGCGATTGGTTATGACGGGCTTCATATTGCGCGCGCTATATTAAAAATAAAAGATATATCGGAAGGCGTACCCGAACCGTCTCCTGTTCCATTACCGAAAGTAGACGAAAACATTGCTAAACAGCAGTCAAAAGGCGTTATTGTTGAGGGGATTGATAACTGCCTGATTCGGTTTGCGCAGTGCTGTGCGCCGCTTCCGGGCGATGAAATTATCGGGTTTATTACACGCGGCTACGGCGTTTCGGTGCATAAGAAAAACTGCGTAAATGCGGATTCAAGCAAGCACCCTGACCGCTGGATACGGGTTTCATGGGCGAATCACGGAAGCCTTTATTACCGCGCATCGCTTGAAATTGTCGCAGAGGACAGGAACGCGCTTTTAGCGGATATATCAAGCGTGATTTCCGAGAATAAACTTTCCATAAGCGAATTCAGCGGGAGAACGCTTAAAAACAGCAACGCCTGTATTTATATAACAATGGAAATCGCAGGGGTGGAGCAGTTGAATACGATTATGGGGAAGCTTAAAAAAATCCCCGGGGTGATTGCGGTGACGCGGCGGGAGATTGTGAATTAATTTTCCTATTTTATCACCCTAACCGCAATCACATTCCCCACGGCTTTAAGCTTCTCTTCCATCCCGTCCGGACTGCCCGTTATATCTAAAACGGTATAAGCGTAGTCTTTTTTAGATTTGCTTTCCATGTTCTCGATATTCGCCTTAGCTTCTGCGGCGACCTGCGTTAGTTTCGTCAAAACGCCGTCAACATTTTTGTGAATTACGCACAGTTTAAAATCGCCCGTCATGGTCATGGTTAAATTCGGCAGGTTGACAGAATTGACAATATTTCCGTTTTCAAGGAAATCTGCGATTTGCTCCACCGCCATCACCGCGCAGTTGTCCTCGCTTTCGGGCGTGGACGCGCCGAGGTGCGGAATTGCGATTACGCCGGGTACGCCGATGATTTCATCTGTCGGGAAATCAATCACGTAAGCCGCGATTTTGCCGCTGTTCAAAGCGTCCACAACATCAGCGTCATTTACCAAATCCGCACGCGCCGTGTTAATAATCCGCACGCCGTCTTTCATTAAAGCGATGGATTCGGCGTTAAGCATCTTCTTAGTTTCGGGCGTTGCGGGGGCGTGCAGGGAAATATAATCACAGGTTTCAAAAATTTCATTGCTTGTTTTTACATAATGGAACTTTCTTGAAAGACTTAGCGCGCCGTCTACCGATAAATACGGGTCAGTGCCGTAAACCTCCATACCAAGGCTGATTGCCGCGTTGGCGACAAGCGCGCCGATTGCGCCCAGCCCGATTAAACCAAGCTTTTTCCCTTTAATT
>Ga0082212_10001696_pt1 | contig 32408 bp, 34 predicted proteins | sample TergutNt197P3_FD_71548 | JGI IMG/M metagenome (GOLD analysis project Ga0082212, IMG submission 71548) | Neocapritermes taracua P3 segment gut microbial communities from Petit-Saut dam, French Guiana - Nt197 P3 | ecosystem: Host-associated > Arthropoda: Insects > Digestive system > Gut ... | reverse complement strand
TTTACCAGTTTTTAATCTATATGGCGCTAATATGGCGATTCCGTATGGCGTCTATATGGTAATTTTCCCGTGCTTTTATTGCCTATCAAAGGCTTTCAAGCTACAAATAATACAATGTTGGAATATGCATTTTTTGACTGAAATATGCGTTCAATGCCTCTCAATAGACCATCTCGCCCCGAAACGAATGTTTAGTAAAAAATCCCGCGGATGCGGGATTTTTTTACATAAATTTTTTACCAGAATTTATACCAGGGTTTTTCGGCCGTATCTTTCTTTGTCGGTTTCTTGCCGGATTTCAAATTGTTTTTGGCGGCACGGTTTTCTTTGCGCGCTTCGCCGCTTTTGGCCGCGCGTTTTTCCTGCCATGCCGCGCGTTCCTGGTCCGTCATGCTGGCTTTCTTTTCACGCCATGCCGCGCGTTCTTCTTCGGTCATTCTGGCTTTCTTCGGGCATTCGTCTTTATCGTTTTTCGCGGCGTCCGGGCAGCCTTTCTCCTTTTTATTCATCATGACTTTTTTGCATTCTTCCGATGATTTGCCTTTTTCCATGCATTTTTCCATCTTTTTCTGTTTCATTTCGGCCTTTTGTTCCGGCGTCATTTCGGCCCATTTTTTGCCTTCGTTCGCGTTTGCCGCGGCCATGAACATCATTCCGAACACGGCTGTGAATGTTAAAAGTTTTTTCATTATAGACACTCCATATATATTGGTTAATTTCGGCCTCTCCGGCCGGCATGGAAAGATTATAACACAGCTTTTACCATTGTGCAAAAATATTGTCGTTTTTTACCGCTGACATTTTTCCCATCTTTCCGTGGCCGGGAATCACGGTTGTATCGTCCGGAAAATTCCGCGCGCGCAAGATGTCCAAAGATTCTTTCATAGCCTGTCCGCTGCCGCCGGGAAGGTCCGTCCGCCCAATGGTGTCGTAAAACAAAGTATCGCCGGTCAGAACCGTTTTTTGTTCCGGAAAATAAAAGCAAACGCTGCCGGCGCTGTGGCCCGGCGTGTGTATGATTTCGGTGGAAAGGCCTGGCAGGATTTCTATTTTTCCGGGCGCCAGGTCGATGGGCGGATTTTTCTTTGCGTCTATCGCGCCGTATCCGTACATGAATAAAAACGGATTGGACCATTTGATTATGGGCAAATCGGCATGATTCATAAACCATTTCGCGTTCATTTTCGGAATTGCCGACATGTGGTCGTAATGCCCGTGCGTCACATAAATTGCGCGCAAATCCAATCCGCGTTCCGCCAATAATTTTTCCCAATCGGACGCCGACCCCCACGGGTCGAAAATCGCGGCGTCGGTTCCATTGTCTATTAATATGGAATTAGTGTTGGACGGCGACATGCGAATGATTTCGATATTGAACGGCATTATTTTTTTGCCTTTTTACCCAATATGATTTCTTCGATTTCTTCGCGCGACAGGGTTTCCCGCTTTAGCAATTCTTCGGCCAACTTTTGAACGGTCTTGCGTCCGCGCGATACTATCGCATTCGCGTCTTTGTACGCCGCGTCCAGCCATGCGCGCACCTCAAGGTCGACCGATTCGGCTGTTTTTTCGGACGCGTTTTCCAGCGCGTGCCGATGTCCGAAAGTATCCACTTGGTTCACCGCGACCGGTCCGATTTTTGATGACAGGCCCGCCATAGTAATCGACCGCCGCGCCATATATGTCGCGTTCGCGATGTCGGCTTCGGCGCCCGTCGTTATATTGTCGCGGCCGAAAAACATTTCTTCGGCGACGCGGCCGGCCATGGATATGGACAGGTCCGCGCGGATTTCGGACAAGCTGACGGAAACCTTGTCATCGACGGGCAGGCGCTGCACCATGCCCAGCGCCCGGCCGCGCGGGATAATCGTCGCTTTGTGAATCGGGTCGGTGACGTTTCTGTAATGCACGCTGACGAACGCGTGGCCGGCTTCGTGATACGCGGTCAGTTTCAAATCTTTTGCCGAAATTTTTCTGTCTTTTTTCGGACCCATCAGGATTTTGTCGCGCGCCTCGTCAATGTCTTTCGATTCTATCGCCTTGCGGTTTTCGCGCGCCGCCAAAAGCGCCGATTCATTCAAAAGGTTTTCCAAATCCGCGCCGGAAAAACCGGTCGTGCCGCGCGCGACCTGTTGCAAGTCCACTCCTGAGCCCATTTTGAATTTCTTTACATACAGGTCCAGGATTTCGCGCCGACCCGCCATATCCGGCAATTCGATATAAACCTGGCGGTCAAAGCGGCCGGGGCGAAGCAAAGCGCCGTCCAGCATGTCCGGCCGATTGGTGGCGCCGATTACGATGACGCCCGAATCGCCCGCGAATCCGTCCATTTCGATAAGAAGTTGGTTCAGGGTTTGCTCGCGGTCGTTGTCGTTGAAAGTCGACCGGCCGCGCGACATTCCGATGGCGTCGATTTCATCGATAAACAGAATGCACGGCGAATTGCGTTTTGCCATTTCGAAAATTTCTTTGATTTTGGCGACGCCCAGCCCGACTATGATTCCGGAAAAATCGCTGCCCGACGTTGCGAAAAACGGCACGTTCGCTTCGCCGGCGATCGCCCGCGCCAGCAATGTTTTGCCGGTGCCCGGTTCGCCCGAAAGCAATATCCCGCGCGGAATCCGCGCGCCGATTTTTTTGAATTTATCGGGATGTTTCAGAAAGTCGACGACTTCGGATACTTCCTGTTTCGCGGTTTTTATTCCCGCGACATCCGCGAAAGTCGTTTTCTTTTTCAACCCTGCGATAATTTTTGTCGGATTCATCTGTTGGGTTAATCTTCCCATTCCGCCCATGCCGCCGCCGCGGACGCTGCGGAAAATCCATATTATAATCAGAACGGTGAACAGAATCGGAAACCATGTCGCAATCGCGTCCATCCATCCCTTGGAATTGTCCAGCGTGACGGACGCGCCCGCATCCGCCAGTTTGGAAAGCAGCGCTGGGTCGTACGCGACGACGGCCCGGAATTTCGCGCCGTCGTTTAATTCGCCGGTCGCGATATTGTCGCGCAGCGAAATCTTTGAGATTTGTTTGGCATTGGATGCGGTAAGAAGTTCCGAAAAATTCATCTCTATTGCTTTTGCCGCGGTTTGCTGTGCCGTCGCATCGCCGCGCGGGCGCAGCATGGGCATTCCCGTATCCATGAAAATCACGCGCGCGATAAATACGGCGAACAGAACGGCGAATATTCCCAGAAACAGATACGATTTGTCTTTTTTTGGATTTTGTTTTTGCATTATTTTTTCTTCCTGAATGATACGCTTGCGCCTTCGGGCGCGGCCATGATTTTATTCTTGAACCTTCGCACTATACAATTGTTAATTGTGAATTTGCAATCGCTTTGCAACATATAGTCCGCGCGTTCGATTTTTTCAAGCCGCGGGCCATAGGCCGATTTTCCGATAATTTGAAACAGCCGCGACAAGAATTTCAGGCGCGTCTCGCCCGGCATGTCGGAAAGGAATTTTTCGGAAAAAACCGCCCGCCCGCCGACCGTCACGCTTTTGATTAAATCGTCGACATCGTTTTCCAGCATGAACCGCACCCGGTCCAGATTTTTAACGGCGGTCAGAATTCGTTCGTCGGAAATGCCCAGCTTGTCATGCAACAGATGCCGGTTTTTTCGAATTTTCACGCGGGTGAAATTTTCGTCGTCGTTCATTTCGTCGTGGATATATTTGATTTTATTGTCGGCGCAGTATTTTTCCAATGCCGCATGCGGCGTGTCCAGCACCGGCCGCACGACCAGAATTCCGTCCCAGTCCTGGGCGGCGGGCATCGCGGCCAGGCCGTATACGCCCGATCCGCGGCCCAGGTTCATCAGGAAAGTTTCAATCTGGTCGTCCGCGTTATGCGCGACCAATAAAATTTCGACTTTGTTTTCGCGGCACCAGTTCAGCAATAATTCGTATCGCGCTGTGCGCGCGGCGGCCTCGACCCCTGTTTTCGGCTTTTCGCCGGTCCATTTCAGCAATACGAACGGCAGGCCCAATTCGGCCGCCGCCCTTGCCACAAGTTCGGAATCTTTGGCCGATGTTTTGCGAAGTCCATGGTCGACATGCAGAACGGTCGCGTCACAGTCCCGGCACATGTGAAGAAGCGCCATCGAATCGGCGCCGCCGCTGACCGCGACGGCTGTCCGCTTTCCGATAAAATCATCAGGTTTATAGTTCATATTCCCGCTATTTTATGATATTATTATGAAAAGTAAAGAAAGGAAAAACATATGTCGAAAATAAAATCGCTGGCCGTTTATTGCGGGCACAAATTCGGAACCAACCCCCAGTTTGCCAAAGACGCCGCGCGTATAGGCGAGCTTTTGGCCGAAAATGGAATCCGCCTGGTATATGGCGGCGGGGCGGTCGGCCTGATGGGGACGGTCGCGCAATCGGCGCTGGACGGCGGCGGCAGGCTTGTCGGGATTTCGACCCACGACGTCATTGCGTTGCAGGAACCGCTGGTCAAGGGGATAGAATCCGAAATCGTCACGGGCATTAACGAAAGAAAACAAAGAATGTACGATTTGTCGGACGCTTTCTGCATATTGCCGGGCGGTATGGGAACCATGAACGAACTGACCGATATCGTCACGATGCAACAGGTCGGCGAATCCAAAAAGCCCATATATTTTCTGAACACCGACGGATATTGGAACATATTCGGCCGCGTCATGGCGCACATGCATCGCGCCGGATTTATATCGACAATCGCCGAATACAATATGCAGATGTTCGATTATCCCGAAGATTTAATCGCGGCGTATTTGAAGGAGCATGAACAGGTATGAGGTAAGAGGTGGCAAACTCTAAATACCTCATACCTCTACCTCATACCTATATGAACGACCTGATTGTTGATTTTATAAACCATCTTGCCCATGTGCGGCGGTATTCCGCGCACACGGTTGCGGCGTACGAATCGGACGTCCGCGATTTTATTAATTTTTGCGAACAATGGGCGGGCGCGGATTTACACCCGAAAGATTTGGCGCGCGTCGATACTTTACAGTTTCGCGCATGGCTGGCCGGGCGCGCAAAGCGCAAATTGTCGTTCCGGTCGACGGCGCGGGCGCTGTCTTCGGTGCGCGGATTTTTCAAATACATGGATAAAAAGCGCGGGCTTAAAAACGAATCGATTGCCTTGGTGGGCAGTCCGAAAGTCCCAAAATCCCTGTCAAAGGCAATCGGCGCATCGGATGTGAAAAACATGTCGGATGCCGCGCTTAGCGACGGGCTTGCCCCCCGAAGCCTTGGCGAAGGGGGGTGGGTTGCATTGCGCGACAATGCTTTGGTCATTTTAATATTCGGATGCGGATTGCGTATTTCCGAAGCGCTGTCGCTGACCGACGCCGACGTGGCAAAGCGGCCAAAAGTACTGCGCATACGCGGCAAGGGTAACAAAGACCGCCTGGTTCCCGTATTGCCCGCCGTGTTTGACGCGATTGAAAAATATGTCCGCGCGCGGCCGTTTGATAACGGCCCGTTGTTTCGTTCCGTGCGCGGGTTGCCGATGTCCGCGCGAATGGCGGAAAAAGTCATAGAAAATCTGCGGAATCAATTGCAATTGCCGGAATATGTGACGCCGCACGCGCTGCGCCATTCTTTTGCGACATCGTTGCTTTCCGGTGGGGTTGATTTGCGGCATTTGCAAGAATTGCTGGGCCATGCGTCGCTGTCGACGACACAGCTTTATACGAAAGTCGATATGTCGATGGTGATGAAGGAATATGCCAAAGCCCACCCGAAAGCGAATGGTTGAATGTAGGGGCGCGCAGGTTAAGAAAATCCAGGAGTCTGCCGCAAAGACACCCGGTGTTCCACAGACAGTAATTTTGAAAGGTGAAGATGCTTCCGGGTGTCCAGGAGGATGCCAACAAGTTTACGCCCGTCTAATAATGGTTAACGATGAGGTTATTCGTATTACTGGAATTAAGTGTATTCCTTGCCAAGAGCCCGCCCGGTAAATTAATAAAAATGGGCGGAAAATTATCCGCCCTTACAATTTTGCCATCAGCGTCAAAATCCCGTCAACAGCGCCGGCCCGAATCCGGGAACCTGGCCATCGTATGTGATGCTTGCGCAACGAGACGGGCAGCGGCCGGCGGCATTGGCTGTTATATTGTAATGATATATCCATGGGCCATTTCTGTTGTCAGATCTTCTTTTTACCCTGCACCAGCAATGCCCGGCGTTGCCGTTCCCGCTGGTGGTGATTACAGGATTGCCGGAATTGGGGCGTGTGCCCGTTGTCGAGCTTATAGCACTTTGAACCCAAAATGTCGGATATATACACCTTTGTATATTACCGGCATCAAGCGCAGTGCTGCCATAATCTCCTCTTCCTGTCCCCCCCAGCGCATTCAAATCGTCTCTTATTGTCCGGGTAAGCCAGCTGTTCGGCAGGCCGTGCTCTTGGCCATTCCAAGTATAAATCCCGGCGGTATAATCGGCCGCAATTGTAGAAGTTGTTCCGGCGCCGTTGCCAGTGCCGAACGACAGACACTCGTTGCCCGACTGTATTATGCATGCGCCGCCGTATAATGTATATCCGCTGGCGCACGTCGAGCAAGTGCCGCCGGTACAGGCTCCGAATGCCGCACATTGCATGGGCAGAACATTATTTGCTGGATTCGTGCACGCTGCGGAACGGGTTTGGATGCCGCTGTTTGTGGTCATAGCTGTGCATCCGGCGCCAAGGGCGGGCGTACAGGCCTGGCTGGTGCTGCAGCCGTTAGCACAGTTCGTGCAAGTGCCGTTGTTAAAAAAATGTTGCGCTGCACACGTTGCGACCAGACTGTAAACGATGCCCGCAGATGTTTTGAACGTCAATCGACCCGGCGCCGTACCCGATACCAAATGTCCGTAACGCACGCCGCTTGCAGTTCGTACATGCAATGCGGGCGACGACGTCTTGGTTGCGGATAACGGCACAGCCAATGAACCGAATCTCAATGTCTGACAAACGCCATTTTGTGGCGCGGCAAACAAGAAAATTCCAGCAAACGCAAGAAACCGAATCAGCCAAACGTGCCTGGACAATCCGGGGGTATTATTTACCCCCCCCCATATTTTTGTCAAGTGAGGTTGGATTAGCGTATAATCAAAAACTACCTTTGATATCATACCACTTCCGTAACTGCGCGCAGGGTGCCGTCGCGGGACAATTGCACCACGTGCAGTTTGCGTTTCATTTCTTCGATTAATTCCGCGCGCTTGTACGCCGGCTGGGTATGCAGTATCCGGTCCGCGAACGCGCCGTACGCCGCCGCCGCCGATTCCGCGTGAATCGTAGTATAAAAATGGTCATGCCCCGTGCCCATCATTTCCCACATCGCCGAAGCGTTGTCCGTCGAAATTTCGCCGCCGATTATAACGTCCGGCGTCATGCGCACAACCAAATCAAGCAAACGCGAATAATTCATCTGGTTATTTTGTTCCGTGCGCGATAATACAAAATGCACCCGGTTTTTTTGCGGCACGTTCAATTCTCGCGCGTCTTCGACCGTAATAACGCGGCTGTTCTGGTCTATCAGCGTCAATATGTGGTTCAGGAATGTAGTCTTTCCCGTGCTGGTCGCGCCGGAAATCAAAATCGGACTTCCGTCGTTTATGGCGTTCATCAGATGCACGTACGGGTCGTTGGATTTCTTTTTCGAACGCGGTTTGATTTTCAAAAGCGGCTGGCCCTGTTTCAGATTATAACTGTTGAAAGCGTCTTTGGTGCTGACAAAATGTCCCCGGATGTTCAGCGCCACGCCGCCCGTCACGTCATTGTCGTCGTACATGACGTTGGGGCCCGCTATTCCTGTAAACCGGTGCTGGCCGGGCAGGGTGGCGTAAACGACCGGAATGCCCTTTACCGGTTCGAACGGCCGTTCGTACACGTTCGCGACGGTATGGATTAAATCGACCAGATATTGTTTGGACAGTTTTTCGGATTTATACGAAACCCACGGAACGCGCGCGCCGTGCAGGCGCATCCAAACCTCTCCCGCATGGTTGATTGCGATTTCTTCGACGAATTCCGGCATAAAGAATTCTTCCAAAGGTTTCATCAAAGTGTTAAGTACGATATCACTCATGCCATTAATTGTATCATAATTTACCTCTTGCGACAATATGCAAAAGTGTTTATAATCAAAGTCGATAGTCGATAGTATAAAGTCGGCAGTTATATAATTAAAGAGAGATAAAATGAAAAAATCTATTATCTATGCTCTATGCTCTATGCTTTTTCTGGCCGCATGCGGCGGCAACGATACGCGGTATAACCAGACCGACTTTGAAATGGGCGGGCCGGACGCGCCGCTGTTGAACGAACGGACGGCCGGATTTATGGATGCGGACAACCCGGAATTCGGCGCCGACGCCTTTCGCCCGAAAACACAGCAAGAGGTCAATGAAATGAACGCCCGCTGGGACGCCAGCCGGGTCGAAACCAGATGGGAAGAGTACAAGGGCACGATAGTCCGCGTCCAGATAATGCTGGGCAGCACGGACATGCGCGAAATGCGGCTGAAAGTAATTCAAAACGCGAACGGTATGGACGTTGACGGCGATGCCGCGCACGTTCTGGCCCGGGTTGCGGATTTCGAAATCAAAAGGGTATGCGGTCGCAACAGCGTCAATTATGTCATGATTTTCGACCGCCCGTCCTTTGAAGTCCTGCGCCCGACGCCTTATTTTGATTTCGCCACGCGCGACGAAGGTTCGACGATGCGCGAATATGGGTTCAAGTGCATTTATTAATTGAAACAAAAAGGAGTAAACATGAAGAAATTATCAATAGCCATGTCATTATGCGGCGCGCTGTTTGTGGGCGCGTGCGATGGCGCCGCGAAATCCGGCGATACTGTCGTGATTAACTTTGCAGGGTTTTTGGACGGCGTCCAATTTCCGGGCGGCACCGCCGAAGGATTCCCGCTTAAGCTGGGCAGCGGCCAATTCATACCCGGATTCGAAGACCAATTGATGGGCGCGAAAAAAGGCGAGGAACGCGACGTGGTTCTGGCGTTCCCGGAACAATATCACGCCGCCGAACTGGCTGGGAAAGAGGTTGTGTTCAAAGTTAAAGTCTTGGAAATCAAGAAATAAAAAAATCCGCCGTTTGGCGGATTTTTATTTTATTCGGTTTGCCCGATGGATTTTATAAATCATAGTGGTGGGTTTGTAAACCGGTATGGTCACGGTCATATCCGCACGGTATTCTATCTTTCTGGGCGCCGGTTTTTTGTCCGAATTGGCAATGCGATGCTGGGCGATCATCGCGCCGACGTAAGCTTTGTCGAATTTTTGAATCGCGTTATGTTTGGCATTGGCAATGCGTGCCCGCATTTTATCGTCGGCGGGATGGCAAAAAGCGGATTCGTTTTCCAGCCGCTTTACCTGGCCCGTAATCCTGCCTATACTGCGGCCCAATAATTTTTTCCGAAAATCCGACAGATACAATATAATGGTGCATGTCATTCTTTGGACCAATGAATCGCCCTGGGTTATAAAGTACGTTTCGTACATGTTGTCTATTATATGGTAATTTTCTTTTCGCACTTTCTTGTCCTTTATGTATGCCAGCGCCAAATCCAAATCTTTTTCGTTCATTTCTTTTTTTCCTTTATTAAAATATCACCCGGCCGCCCAGACGCGCCGTGCGCGGTATGGGGCCAAAGCTGGAATTACTGCTGACGTATATGTTTCCCGTGACCGTAAAGTCGTCGCAAAAACGCAGCAGGCCAATATTGCGCAAATAAAGGTCGCCGTCAACATAAATTCCGCACGGCAATGTATATTTGCGGTGATTTTGCAAGAATAAATTGCCGCGGATTTTTGCGCCCGGTTTTAACGAAGAACCGCCCGTGCCCGCGCCGTCGACGATTTTATCGCCGGAAATCCAGACATTCGCGACCAGCTGTTTCGAAACATTTTTGCGGGCCGGATAGTATTGGTGGCGGGGTTGTGCGATCCGGCGCGCGGCGGGCGCCGCAATATTTCCGGATTGCACGCCTGTGCGGACTATTTTCTGCAACGGCAATGTGACGGTCAGCGTATCGTTCCGTGCGCTGACGACGACATTCGCCGGAACATCCATGGTAACGGGACGGGGCGCGGGCCCGGTCCGGTTCCAGGCGGCGGGCGTATTGTCCGTGGCAATGGCGCGCGGACCGGCGTTCCAAACGCGGCCTATTAAAATGGAAAACATGATTATAATCGACAAAAGCAGGGCGCAGTTGCCCAATCCAACAATATTGATTCCGCGGACAAGGTTCCAAAACATTGTCGGGATACGAACGAATATATAACGCGCGGCATTCTTTATTTTGGCGGCGCATGTTTTGCATGCGGCGGCCAGATTTTTTTCGAATTCGGACGGTGCGGCGGGGGTTCTTGCAATTGGCGTCGCCGTAACCGCGGGTTTGGCGGCAGCCGCCTTGGCCGGGTTTTCCGCGGGCGCCGCGGGCGCTTTTTGGGTCGTCGGCGACATCATTTCGGCGCGCATGCGTGCGGCGGCGGCCCCGGCGACCGTCGAAGTGCCGGTTTCCGCGATTCTGTTGCTGGCATTTTGAAGAGTGTCTTTCTTTGACATAATGCGACCTTTAATTTTTTTGTATTTAGCCATCATTATGTCCCTTAAAAATCCATTTGTCAACTATTTTGTCAAATTTATTTATATAGATAAAACAGGTAAAATTTTAATTGTATATACATAATGTATATACAATGATTTTATCATTCTCGTGCAGACCTCTCGTCACCCCCGCGCAGGCGGGGGTCTACTGTTAAAAAAGCTGTCGCCAGAAAAGCTGGCGACTCTTTATTATACAATGGATCCCCGCCCCGGGGTCCCCACGCAATCGCAGATTGCGTGGGGTGGACCAAGCGGGAATGACGATTATGGGACAAGAGGCTATAAAGATACTTTCCTGCCAGTTGTGAGTATTTATTTTTTCAATCCGGCCAATTCTGTCGCGGTATCCGCGGCCGACGTATACAGAATTCCCGTGCCGCCGCTGCCCGTCCAATTCGCGATATTATCCGGGCGGTCGTCGACCAAGATGTCGGTTTTCGTCGGGCGCAACAATACGCCCTTGGTGCCGTCCATAACCGTGATTATTCTGTCTGGCGAAAAATAATCCCCGAAATGCCGCAATACCCATTCGATTTTTTGTTGGGCAATGCGCCGCTGTTCATTCGCGTCCGTCAAAAGCGCGCCTGTTATAAAATTTGCGGCTTTTGGTATTTTTGTCAGGATAAAAACATTATCGCCCGCAACCGCCTTTGCTGCGGCAATCATTTCGCCCGCGCCCGGCATCACGGCCAGGTCGCCGTAAAAATTCGTGCCCTCTATTTTACGATAAAATTCCAATTTCGCCGCCTTTTGCGCATCGGACAAATATTCATTCGGCCGGTTCAGGTCGGCGCTTCGCGGCCTGTATTTTATGGCCGATTGTTCGAAATCCGCCAAAACCCCGTCCATATCGAAATATATTTTGATTGACATATAACGCGCCTTTTTATTAACCTTTTGTTGAGAGAAATGTAGCAAAATATAAAGGCGTATGCAATGCAAATTAAATCTCTCGAAATCAGCGACAAGACAACCCTGGTCAATTATTTCAAACACAACACGGTGCTGTTCGGCAACGCGGATATGGCGCCGTATCTGGACGCGGACATTTCCGTCAGGACCGTAAAGCAAAGCGACATAGTCGCGTCCCAGACATACGTGTACACCAGTCAATTGGAATTCCTGGCGGAATTGGACCGCCAGTTACAGGAAAATCACGGCATCGATTTTCTGAACCAAAAGGGCTTTATTACATACGAAATCGACGGCGTTCGGTATACTTTATATCCGCCGATTGTCGAAATCACGGATGGCAAACCATTGCTGGTCGACGGAACGCATCGCATAACATACGCCGCGCGCCAGAACAAACCGTTCACCGCCGTGTTCGTTCGCGGCGTGTCGAAAGATTGGAAGCCGTCGACCAAGGAATCGCCCGCGGGATGGGCCGGCATCCGTGAATTCGAAGATTTCAAGGCAGAGGCGCCGGCGGACTTTATAAAAAGATACAAACGCTATCCGACAAGCGAAGAATACAAATATTATTTCCGCCATTACAGATTTCCGGGCCAGACGAAAATCATGCGCGTCGATACCGATGTCGACCTGGTCGATGCGGCGCGGCGCACGGGCGAAGTGCGCAACCTGCGGAACGAACGCGAAATAAAATGGGTTCTGCCGAAATTCGTTTTGCCGAAAACTCATTCGTATCTGATAAAGTCCGGCACGATTGTCCAGGGATACATACCCGCCGGACATAATCTGTCTTTGGACGGAAATATTCTGAAAGTGGGCGGCAACCCGGTGCTGAATCTGAACCCTGAAAATCTGACCGGAATCCGGGACGGCATTTTGGATTTCATGGGGAATTTTCCGGATGAATCCGAATTCAGATACCGCGCGTACGACAAGAAATTTGTGGCGACTTTCAAGAACGTCACGACCAACGCCGGCCGCGACAGGGCACAGGTGGAATTCGATATAACCAAATCCGAATATAATGCGCTGTGCGGGTTTGCGGCTGGGCAAATCCAAAAATCGCGCTGTCTGATTCCGGACGGGCACGGCGTTATCGAAATAGATTTTTACGATACGCCCAATTTGTCGTTCGTATCCATAGAACGCGAATTTCTGGAAGACGAAGACCCGGCGACGTATGTTTTGCCGAATTGGTTGGCCAGAATGCATCCGATAAACGTGACGCATGAACCGGCATTCAAGAACAAGAACATAACCAAAATTCTTTCCGCCGGCGGGCAGTATGCGGCGAACGCCCGATTTGAAGAAATAATGCGAACAAAGCAGAAATAAAAAAACGCCCTTTCGGGCGTTTTTTATTTTATTCGTTTTGTGTTTTGACTTTTTATATACGAAAGCTTTGCATCGGCGATGGTGCGCCCCTCGTTGTTCAAATATCCCGCGCCTGTTATTTCGCCAAGTGTTTTACCGCCCCAATACCGCGCCAAGAATTCTTTGACGCGCGCGGGCAGGGTTTCCATCAATCCCGGATTGGGCAGCAATTCGGTTCCGATAGAAAACGCGTCCGCGCCGGCCAACGCAAACCGCACGATATCCGTTTCATCCCATATCCCGCCGCCCGCGATAACGGGCAACCCGGTCGATTTGACCACTTCGATAGTTTTGGCCAGCGCGATTTCCCGAACGACCGCGTGATGCGACATTCCGGCGATGCCGTTGTAAAGAATACTGCGCCCCGTTTTCGGGTCCATGTCGTATCCGATGACGGTATTGACAAGGGATATCGCCTGCGCGCCCGCGGATTCCGCGGCGGCGGCGATTTCGCCGATATTCGCCACATTCGGGGTCAGCTTTACAAAGATAGGCCTATGCAGCGTCGCCGCATGCGCCGCTTTTGTAACATCGAAAACAAGCTGTGCGTTCGTGCCGATAATCTTTTTATCCAGATTGGGGCACGACACGTTGATTTCATACGCGTCGACGTACGAACCGTTCAACAGATGAATCATTTCTGCGAATTCTTGGGGCGTGGCGGCCGAAATATTCGCGATGATTTTCGTGTTCTTTCCATCGAACTTCTTTTCTATTTTCGGCGATATTTCGTTCACAAAATATTCGACGCCGGGATTTTCCAATCCGATGGAATTCATAATTCCGCCGCACGGTATTTCTTTTATTCGCGTTCCGGGATTTCCAAAGCGCAGGTTCCGGGTCAGTCCCTTTAATGAAATCGCGCCGAAGTTCGACATGTCCGTGATGTTGTCCTGTTCGATTCCGAATCCGGCGCATCCGCTTGCCGCGATATACGGGTTGTCGTTCAAGAATCCGTTCAAATCGAACTTGTACGAATTTTTAATCTGGCTGCGCGTTCTGGTAAAATCGGGCGTGTCGGTTTTTTGTTTTTTCTGGTCTTCTTTTTCTTCCAGATATTCCCAATCGATTTTGTCGCCGGAAAGAACCGGACCGTCTTTGCATATTGAAACCGCTTTGCCGTCCGACCCCTTGCAAGTGCACGATTTGCAGACATTGTATCCGCAACCCATTTCGGATTCCAACGCGCATTCGACGTCTATGTCGAATTGTTTTGCGATTTCATAAACGGCCTTCATCATAGGGACCGGTCCGCATGTGTAAATTTTTTCGTATTTCAATTCCGATTGCAAAAGGACGCGCAATATATCCGTAACCAAACCCTGGTGCCCGTGCGTGCCGTCTTCGGTCATGAACCAGATGTCGGGACTGGCTATGACGTCGTTCCAGAAACAAATGTCCTTTTTCGTCTTGCCGCCGACTATGATATCCGTAAACGAACCGTTTTTGGACAATTTTTGTTCCATAAACGGAACGAACGCCGAACCCATTCCGCCGCCGATTATTATATTGTTCGTAAATTTGTTTTTTTTCCAGCCTTTTATGGAAAACCCGTTCCCCAAGGGGCCCATGCACAATAATTCCGTTCCCGGTTTCATATTCGCCAGCGCTTTTGTTCCTTTGCCGCCGACGCGGTATCTGACGGTGACGGTTTTATATTTGTTGTCGACGGCGGATATGGTAAACGGTCGGCGCAACCGGCCGCGTTCGACGAACAGGTTTACAAATTGCCCGGGCTGTGCCGTTTCCGCGATATGCGGCGCATCCAAAACCATTTCCATAACATTGGGGGCCAATCGATTGTTTTCCAAAATTTCAACCGGTTTGTCGATTTTATTTGTCATAAGATTCCTTTTCTTTTTGTGCGTATCCAAGTATAAATAAACAGACGCTTTTGTCAAGCATGAAAAGCGCCCCCACAGGAAGGTTATGGCAAATCTTGATATTCCGATTGTCATGGCGTATAATCGCGTGATGATAAACGAAATTGCCCGCGATATAACCCGATGCGACAAATGCCCGCTTTGCCGGACGCGCAATAAAGCCGTGCCGGGCGAAGGCCGCGCGGACGCGAAAATTATGATTGTCGGCGAAGCGCCGGGTGCGGTAAACGACGAAACGGGCCGTCCGTTTGTCGGACACGGCGGCCAGATTCTGGACAAGATTCTGGACCGGTGCGGCGTCCGCCGCGCAGACTTGTTTATTACTAATGTTATAAAATGCCGGCCGCCGGAAAACAGAAAACCGACGAAAAAAGAAATCGCGGCATGCCGCCAATATTTGTCGCGACAAATAGATTCTATAAATCCGAAATTAATAATCGCGCTGGGCTCTGTCGCATTCGAAACAATCACGGGACAGACGGTCCGGACCAAAGAAAACTGCGGCCGGGTTTTTGATATGGGCGGCCGCAAAGTCGGGCTTTGCATTCATCCGAACGCTTTGCGTTATGTAAAGGGCGGATTGGATTCTTTGGCGGAACAATTTTCAAAAGTGATATGTTGATATGAAAAAAGCGAATTTATCATTGCCAGGGCGCATCCGGGACGAAAAAGTTTCGATACTGGTCGACAAGATTGTGGATTTTTCATTCATGGGGGAAAAGTTAAAATTCTGCCTTTCCCACGCATTGTTCAGCAGTTTCGACGTGGATGTCGGGACAAAGCTGTTGTTGAAAACAGTGGCCCAGAGAATTAATTTCGAAAAGATTGTAAAAACCAAGGACATCGGCGCCGGGGCGGGAATTATCGGAATATGTTTGAAAAAAAAGTTTCCGCATATCGACGTGACGTTTACGGACCGGGATATGCTGGCGCTGGATTTTACAAAACTTAACAACGAATTAAACGGCATCGGCGATTATCGGGTTTCGGGCGAACTGGGCATCCGACGCGCGGACATAAAATACGATTTCATCGTATCGAACATTCCGGCGAAAATAGGGGACAAGGGACTGGAAGACTTTATAAAAAAAATGATTCTGTCCGTTGCCGCCGACGGAATCTGCGCCGTTGTCGTGATAAAGCCGCTTACAACCCAAATCCGGGAAATTCTGGCCGGCGCCGGCGCCGCCCTTACGTTCGAAGAAATGGGCAAAGCGCATTGGGTCGTGCATTTCAAAGCGCCGGAAAATTTGGACGGCATTAAAGTGCCGGCGGACGAGATTGCGCCCTATATTCGGGATAATATTGCGCAGAAAGATTTCGGTTTTTCTTATAAATTGAAAACGGTCTTTAATCTGCCGGATTTCGATACGATGGGGTATCAATCGGAATTGCTTTTGGATTTGTTGAAAAATGAAAAGCCGTCCGGCGCGTGTCTTTTTTGGAATCCGGGCCAGGGGCGTGTCCCGGTATTGGCGCATAAAATTTTTCCCGGAAAAATAAGCCGATATATATTGGCCGGCCGGGATTTATTGCAATTGCAAATCAGCCGGGATAATTTGATAGCGAACGGCGTTCAGGCGGAAAACATATCCGTTAAACATGTCTCGCTGGTCGGCGAAATTATGGAACCTGTCCAGAATTATATAATCATACCGGACGTTATTCCGATGACCGACGGTTATGATATTACTTTGAAAGATTTGCGGCATGCGAATATTTTTATTTCGGACAAAAGTACGAATATTTTCAGATTGCTGGAAAAACAGAACGCATACCGGGTTGTAAAAAGAATCAAAAAGAACGGCTTTACTGGCATTTATTTGCGCAGGCATTAATATTAGACATAAATTCCTTTTTGTGATAAAATCCCCGTATGAAAAAACAATCTTCTTTACGCCGGTTTTTATTCAATGTATACGGGTATTCATTCTTTAATTGTTTGATATTCATGAATCCCGTGTATTTGCTGTTCTTTGCCGAATCCGGGGTTTCGGATGTCGGGCTGTCTGTTTTGCTTATCATCTGGTCGCTATTCGTTGTTGTGACCCAGATACCGGTCTTGATGTCCGCCAACAAATTTTCACGCAAAGCGGTAATGCTGGTCACGCAGTTTATGAAAATGTCGTGCTTTATCGTATGGGTGATTTGGCCGACTTTTTGGGGATTCGCTTTGGGATTTCTTTTATGGGGCATTATGTGGGCCGCATATAATGTCGTGTGGGAAGCGATAGTTTTCGACGAATTGCAGGCCCGCCGGCACAAGGCGATTTATACCAAAGTCTGCGGTCGCAAGGGCGCCATAGAAAACATCGCGTATATTATCGCCGGCACGGGGTCGCTGATGATTCCGTTGGGGTATGAAGTCATCGCGGTTGCCACGGCCATCTCGATGATACTTGCCATGGTGTTTATGTTCCGCATGGATATAAAGACCCAGAATGTGGTAAAGCGCAGCGCGAACGTGGTAAAATCCCTGCGCACGGCCGGAACGGTATTGCGCCGCGCGCCGTATATTCTGTATCTGATGATACTTTGCAATCTGCTTTACGGGTTTTCGCAAATCGACGAATATTTGGGGCTTATCGGGGTGGAAATGGGAATACGGCCGGAATTGGTCGGCGGGCTGTTTATACTTTCGCTGGTGTTCCAGGCTTTTGGCAATACGTTCGCGGATAAATTCGATAAAATGCCGGACAGGAAACTTTTCGCGGGCGTGTCGTACATCGGCCTTATCATGATTATCATGGCGTCTATTTTTTCCGTGCCGGGTCTGGTGTTTTTCGCATTGTTCTATTTCTGTTATTCCATCGTCCGCGTTCTGGTTTATTCGCGGTTCCAGCATGCGATTCCGTCGGCCAGCCGCGGCGCGTTTTTATCGATGTACAGTTTTTGCGAACAGGGCACGGTCATATTATCGTACGCTGTTTTTATACTTGGCGTGTCGATGGGCGGCGGATATAGATTGGGAATATTCTTGTCAGGGGTCGCGTCGGTCATGGTCGGTATATGGGCGATGACATATATTCCGAAAAAGAAAAAACTTTACGACCGATTGATGCGGTATCGACAGGGCGCCGCCGCGATTATGAAATAATTTCGGTTTTCAAAGATTCGAATTGTCGTTTGAATGATTCGAAATCATGAAAGCATAGCGATGCGGTCATGCCCATGACGCGGCATGCGTCGATTGTCTTTTGCTTGTCGTCAATCATGCAGATTTCGGCAAAGGGCAGGGCCAGTTTTTCCCGAACGTACAGGAAAAATTCCGGTGCGGGTTTTAAGTGTCCGATTGTCGACGAAACGAAAATATATTCCGCCAAATTATTCAATTGCGGGTATTTTTCCAACAGAAATTCCATGCGTCTTTTGGTCTGGTTTGTGGCGATTGATATTCCGAAACCGCGCCGTTTTTGTTCCATAAAAAATTCATAAACTTTTGTGTTGAATATGGAATTTTTTTCATGATAGTAATTCAAGAAATCCGCGGCGGAAACACCAAAACGCCTGTATTTTTCGGAATTCATGACCATTTCCGTATGTTGCAGCAATTTTTCATTATCCGCCTGGACATCCAATGTAAACGTGTCGGCCTTGAAAAAATCACGCGAATCGAACGGCGCCAGCCCCAAATCTTTTTCAATGTCTTTGGACCAATAAAATCTGGTGTTGCCGTCGTCCGTATGGGTAACGTCGAACAAAACATCGTCCAAATCCAACAGCAGGTGGCGCATAGTCTTACCCTGTATAATAATTCCAACCCGGAATATCCAGCCGCGACAATTGCCCGGATTTATTCAAATAAACCCCGCTTTCCGTGTTCGTTGCAATTCCGATTTCATACAGGCCCGCATTCCGCAGTTCATCCAGAATATCTTGCGGGATGTTTTTATCAATCGCCCCCAACAATTGAAAATCCGCGCCCGCACCCAGGACCAGTTCGTAAACGTCTTTGCCCATCAGTCCCGCCAGTTTATGGCTTAATTCATGAATCGGCAGTTTCGCCGCGTCCAGTTCTATGCCGACACCGCTTTGCGCCGACATTTCGTTGAACGATTGAAAAACCCCGTCGGTGTTGTCCATGCATGAAACTGTATGGTCTTTGTTTGCGGCGGCCAAAAGTTCCGAAAGATTTTTGCGCGCTTTGACTTTTCTGAATTGGTCTTTCAAAATTTCTTCCTCTTTCGCGGAAAGCAAAATGCCTTGTGGTTTTGCGGTCAGAAAATATAAAAACGCGGTCGGCGTCAATCCGACATAGTCCGAACAATAAATCACATCGCCGTTGCCGATAGTGTTTCTGTAAAGCGGACGGCCGTCTTCACCGATGCCGACGGATGTCGCGGTTAAATTCATTTCCGCAGAATCGCTGAAATCGCCGCCCAGGATTTTGCAATCGTATTCGTCGCACGCCGCAATGATTCCCTTGTACAGGGTCTGTAAATCTTCGACGAAAAAATCCCCCGGAAAGGCAAGATTCAAAAGCAGCCCGACCGGCCGCGCGCCGGATGCGCAGATATCGCTGATATTCAAAACCGCCAGATAATAGCCCAGGCCAAAGTAATCAAGTATGCCAAGTTTGAAACTTATCAAATCACTGGGCACCCTGTCTGTCGAAATGGAAACCCACCGGTTTTTTGTAATCGGAATAATCGCGCAGTCGTCGCCCGCAAGCATATTGTCCCGTCCGGGATTCACCATGGGAAGGATTATTTCGGCCAGAAGTCTTTTCTCGCCAAAATCTTTTAATTTTTTATCGTTCATACTTGGATTATAAAATCAAACCCGGGTAAAGGCAAGCGTTTGCAAACGGTGGTTATTCAGTCGCGGATTTTGGTGGCGATATGAAACTTGTTGCCGGACATTCCTATAACCTGTCCGCCATCGGGCAAAATAGGGGACAATGTTTCCATGACGGCGTTCCAATCGAATCCGCCGTATTCCGGTATATTCGACAGATAGATAACGTCGTATTTTTTGCCGACGCCGGACATGCCCGCCAAATCCCGCCATATAAATTCGCCCAGCGGCGGCGCCGACATGCCTTGGACAAGTTTGTGGATTTTTTTGTAATGCGCAATGTTTTCGTCAAAAGGCCGCCGGCCGTTGCCGAATGGCGTATTATAACCGGCCGAATCCCATGTTTCCGCAAGCGCCCGCATCTGCGGCGATATCTTGTTCCACACGCGGTTTTTCTTTAATATGTCGACTTTTTTGGCGGCCGAATCAAATGCCGCCATTTTCCGTAACACGGTGTCGAACTTTTTGTATTGCCGCATTGTGGCGATTTTGATTTCCGTATCGAACCTTGCTTTTATGGTCTTGTCGAACACATCGACGAACTTGGCGCCGTTCAAAAGAAAGGTCAACGCCATATCGCCGCCCGCGCAGATGGACAACACGGATTTACCGCGCACGTCAAGGTCGGCCGCAAATTTTTCAAGCGGCTCGTTCGTCCAGGTCCATGTTGTCATAAACGGCCCCATGTCCTTTACCAGGCGTGTTTTGAAACTTTTGTTGAACAGCGCCTTGAACTGTATATTGTTGCGACGAAATGCCGGGCCTTTTTGCTTCATGCCGCCATTATATCACGAACAGGGAATCGTTTCAATATGGCATCGGCCGACGCGATTGGTGAAAGAACAGGATAGCGGCCTATGGTTATGGTGCGCTCTTTATATAGGGGCGCACGGATTCGCTCGCCCTTTGGGCTGCGCGTATCCTCGTAGTTGTTCGAATTTCGCCAAAGGCTCGTTCTCACATACTCGGATTCGAACCTGCGGTTCTCGCCTCGCTTGCCCGCGCAACCAAAAATAAAAATGCCGCAAGGGCATTTTTATTTTTGGTTGGGGCGCACGGACTCGAACCGCGATATACAGAGTCAGAGTCTGCTGTTCTACCATTAAACTACGCCCCAGTTGCGCCCGCCCATTATATGAAAACTTTTCCATTTTGCAAGCGTTTTGTAGGGGTCGAATATATTCGACCCTATATAAGGGCGCAAGATATTGCGCCCCTACATTTTTTTCGGATTTTTGGGATTTCATGCCTGTGTGATTTTTGCCGGCGTTCGGCAAAAATGCCCATGCATGTTTTACAGGTTTTTGATTTTCTTCATAATTTGCCTTGCGGTCGGATCCGCCCGCGCGGAATCTGTCCCGCATCAAAACCCCATGTTCGGCGAATTTGAAAACGCTTTCCGCATGGACGGGTTTTACGCCATCGACGGATGGGCCGACAGGATCGCCACGCTGATGTTCACGTATTCCCAACCGAACAGTTTCTTTCGTCTGCCCGGGCGGCGCGGCCTTCATGTCCTGCGCATAACGGGCGATACAAAGGGCGCGAAAGACATGTCCATGCGCCGCGAATATAATGTCCAGACGGGAAGTCGAATTGCCCAATGGGCAGTCGGCCTGTCCCAAGAGGTAGTATTCTGGTCCCCCGGAAATTTCTATTTCGGCGCCGGAATAGGGCCGTTTGTAAAAGAACAGAAAAACGATTTTCTGGGGTCGGAATGGATGGCGGGCGAACGCGTGTTCGTCGGATATTCGTTCGGCCAGTTTCATGCGGAACTTGCGGCCCAGCATTTTTCCGACGGCCATCTGAACCAGCTTAACAACGGAATGAACAGCGTCGGCATCGCCGTGGGAATGAGTTTTTAGGGCATAGGGCATAAGACATAGGGCATAAAATATTATACCAAAGGACAAGATATGAAATCATTGGAAAAAATTTTGACGATTACCGTGCGCGTATGCCTTATGCCCTATGCCTTATGCCTTGTTTTCGGCGCGCGCGCCGAAAACCCGTTCTTTCACGATACGGAAAACCAAATCGCACTGCACGTCGGGCACAGCGTGGGCCCGGGCCCGATTCGCAATATGATTCCAAACGGCGACTGGCGGTCGGAACCGTTCGAACAAGTCATGTTCACATACAGCCAGCCGTTCGAATTCTTTCGTCTGCCCGGCCGCCAGAATATGCACATCGGCGTCAATATAGGTTACAGCGGCATGACCAATTACACAAATCCCGTCGGCGGAATTTCTTGGGATACGGCTTTGCTGTGGTCGCATGATTTTTATTTCGGCGCGGGCGCGGGCATGTATATAAAACTTAATCATGACGACCGGATGGATTCTTTGCTGATGTTCGGTTCGAAAATATTTATCGGATGGCGGTTTACGGAAATCTGGTCTGCGGAAATTTATGTACAGCATTTCGACAACGGCGGCACGACGATGGTTGACGGCGGGTATAATTTCATAGGCCTGGGCGCGCTGTGGAATTTCTGATATAAAATTTGGGAAAAGAGCGTTTCTGTGATACAATGCATCCGTAACATGTAAAAAACAAAGGAGAAAAACATGAAGAAAACAATTTTAATTTGCGGTGCATTGATTGCGACATTTATCATAACCGGCATTAACGCGGCGACATTGACTGCGGCGACCCGCGCGCAACCGGCGATGGTTGCCCAACCGGTTGTTGCGGAACCAACCGTGATAGGCATGACATTGGCGGAATGCGAGGCGCTTCGCAACACTCCGGAATTCAGCGGTATGTCGACCACGTGCATTTATTACGATGAGGCCGGCGGATATGTGATAGAGTTTCCCGCCAACCTATACGGTTCTGCCAGCGACTGCAGAAACGGCGGCGGAACTTGGGTGCGCGGGAATTGTATAAGCGGTGGAAAAAGAGTAAAGGCCAGCGAAACAATCAACACGAATTCCATATATTAACGAACGTATATGTTTAATTGTAAAAAAAAGGGGCGCCGCCCCTTTTTTTACATCATCGGCATGCCGCCCGAAGGGGGCGCCGGTTTTTCTTCCGGAATCTCCGTCATGACGCAGCCGGTGGTCAGCATCACGCCGGACGTCGACGCAGCCGCCAGAATAGCGGTCTTTACAACTTTGGCCGGGTCTATAATTCCCATTTTCATCATGTCGCCGTATTCGCCCGTCTGGGCGTTGTATCCGAAATTGTAATCTTTTGAATCGGAAATTTTCGCAATGATTGTAAGGGCGGAATCGCCCGCGTTTTCGATAATCTGGGCCGCCGGCGCCGAAATCGCGCCGCGCACGATTTCAATTCCTATGTCCTGGTCCGCGTTTGCGCCTTTGATTTTCGCCAATGCCAGACTTGCGCGCAACAGCGCCACGCCGCCGCCCGGAACGATGCCGTCCGTCACTGCGGCGCGCGTCGCGGCCAGCGCGTCGTCCACGCGGTCGCGTTTTTCCTTTACCTCTAATTCCGTCATGCCGCCGACCTTTATCACGGCGACGCCGCCGACCAGGCGCGCCAGCCGTTCGGACAATTTTTCACGGTCGTATTCGGACGTCGTTTTTTCCAAAGCCACCCGGATTTCGTCCGCGCGCGCTTTCACCGCGTCGGCATCCCCGGCGCCGCCCGTTATCAAAGTGGTGTCTTTCGACACGACGATTTTTTTCGCCGCGCCCAAAACTTGCGGCGTAATATTTTCAAAAGTCATGCCCATGTCGTCGGAAATCACGGTCGCGCCGACAAGGGTGGCTATATCGCGCAGCATTTCTTTGCGGCGGTCGCCGAATCCGGGCGCCTTTACCGCGCATACCTTCAATCCGCCGCGCAGCCGGTTCAAGACCAAAGTCGCCAAAGCCTCTGATTCCATGTCATCCGCGATGATAAGCAGCGGCCGGCCGGATTGCAGCGCCGGTTCCAAAATGGGAAGCAGGGCTTGCAGGCCGGTAATCTTTTTTTCCGAAACCAGAATTTGCGCGCCATCCATTTCGCACAGCATTTTTTCCGGATTCGTCACAAAGTAAGTCGACATGAATCCGTTCGCGAACTGCATGCCTTCGACCACGTCGATTTCGGTGTCCAGACCCTTTGCCTCTTCGACCGTAATCACGCCTTCTTTGCCCACGCGTTCCATGGCGTCCGCAATCTTAGCGCCGATGTCGGAATCGCCGTTTGCGGAAATCGTCGCGACCTGGGCGATTTCGGCGGACGATTTCACGGGCGCCGAATGAGCGTCGATGTCGCCCACAACGGCGGCGGCGGCCATGTCTATTCCGCGTTTGATGTCCATCGGGTTCATCCCGTTCGCGATGCGCGCCGTGCCGTCCGCGACAAGTCGTTGCGCCAATACGGTCGCGGTGGTCGTTCCGTCGCCCGCGACGTCGCCCGCTTTTTTCGCCATTTCCTGGATTAATTTCGCGCCGACATTTTCTGCCGCATCGCGCAATGACACTTCGCGCGCGACGGTCACGCCGTCTTTGGTCGCGTTCGGCGCGCCGTATGATTTTTCAATTACGACAGTGCGGCCCTTTGGGCCCATTGTGATTTTGACCGCGTTGGCCAGTTTGTCGACGCCGCGCAGCATTGCGTTTGTGTTGAATACTATATCTTTCGCCATTTTATTCTCCGTTTTCCGTTTTCCGTTTTCCGTTTACCGCAATAATTCCGGTAAACGGCAAACGGAAAACGCTCAAATTATCCCCAATATATCCGTTTCTTTGATAATGATAAAATCTTTCCCGTCCAGTTTTATATCGGCCGCGGATGCCGCCCATTTCGCGAACATAACGGTGTCGCCCGGACGGACGGACGGCGGCACCAGCATTCCGTCGATCCAGATTCCGTTGCCGGCCGCGACGACGCGTCCGCGCGCCGGTTTTTCACGGGCGTTGTCGGGAATGATTATCCCGCCGGCGGTGGTATCCGCATCTTCCAGCCGTTCCAACAATATGTAATTATAAAGCGGTTTGAACATTGTGTTTTCTCCTGTTATTGCAATATAGTGGAAATAGTTTCGATTTCAAGTTTTTATAGTTGACAAATACTAATTATTGGTTAATATATCGCCATAATAAAACAGGGGGCGCACAATGGCAAACGATTTGAAAGCACGTATCAGGAAAAATCTGATATTGGTTCCGGGCATGTCCGCCGCAGACGCGGACAAAGCCGCTGACCGCATATTTCGCAGAACAATTTTCAACGATTTGGGGCCGGATTCCTGTTATTTTAATTTCAGGCAAAAAATTGAAAACGCGGCCGCGCGTTTCGCGCCGTATTTGGAATTCTCGGATTATTTGGCCGCGGCTAAATCGCAACCGTCGCTGTTTTATTCAAAGCCCGGCACGATAGAGTATAACATAAAAGAAATCGTGAAAATATTGGAACCGTACGGCGTGACGTTGGAAAGCTATCTGATGGTGGCGCAAAAGAGTCCCGTACTGTTCACTCGGTCGCCCGGAATTATATGGCGCAATATCCGCGCGGGCGCCGAAAAATTCAAAGAATACGGCGTGACGCTTGAACAATATTTGAAAGCTTTGACAAAGCGTCCCGACGCTCTTGCGTACAGGCCCGACACGGTGGAATCCAATGTAAAGGAAGTGGCCGGAATATTCGAATCGGATGGACTGACGGCCGAACAATACGTGCCCGTGGCGATGAAATGGCCCCAGTTGCTGACTCAAAAACTGGAAACGACAAAACGAAATATTGCGGGGGTTTCCGACAGATTCGGGTTGGACGTTGCGGAATACATTCAGATGGCCATGAAATATCCCAGACTGTTCACTTTGTCGCCCGATGCGGCGGAACGCAATATAACGATGGTCGTAAAGCAATTCGAACAATACGGCGTCACGTTGGAAAAATACCTGGCTGTGGTAAAGAAAGACCCGTCGCTGTTTTCGCGCAATCCGGACACGGTATGCAACAGGGTAAGAGAGACGGTCAAAAGGTTGGGTATTGATATTTCGGAATATCTGGCGGCGGCATTGAAACATCCGCAACTGTTTTCCGCAAAACCTTGTTGGATAGAAAACAATGTGAAAGGAGCCTGTGAAAAGTTCAATCTGAAACTTGCCAGTTATATAAATATGGCGTTGAAAGACGAGCCGACGATGTTCACCCGCACGCCCGAAAGAATGGCGATAAACGTGAACGGGGTCGTTGAAGTATTCGAACCGTACGGGCTTTCATACGACGAATATGTGGCGTGCGCGGTAAAACGCCCGTCGCTGTTCTCGACATCGCCCGAAACCATAGAATATAATATAAAAGGTTTCGTGGAAAAATTCGAACAACACGGCATGACGGTTGAGAAATATATCGCCGTGGCGAAAAGACAGGTGCCCTTGTTCTCGCTGCGCCCGGACACGGTCGCGGGATATATCACCAGGGTTGTCGAAGCGTTCGCGGGCGTTGGATTGACTATGGAAAAATATCTGGACGCGGCGATGAAACAGCCGCCGCTGTTCACGCAAAGCAGCGACACCATAATACGGCATATCGACATGGTCGCCGGAATGTACGATAAAAAACTTTTCACGATAAAGGACGGCGACACCGTTGTCGACGCGATGTGTAAAAAGGCGGCTTCGCTTTCCGCGGCGGACGACGCGCTGGTAATCCGCGCGATAGCGATGACGCTGTTAAAGAATAACGACGGCGGTTTGCGCGCTTTTTCCACATGGTTCACAAAATCGCGCGCCGAAATTGAAACAATCGCGATTCAAAACGTGAGTCCGAAATACCGCCGGAATTTCGTCGAAACCATGGTCGAAAAGGGATTGATAAAAAAAGTCGACTGGAAAAAAATAATCGTCGACTTGGAAAGAAAAAACAAATAGATTACGGGTTGGTAAGGCGTAATTCTATGCGTCTGTTCTTTTGCAAGGACGCCGCGTCGCGGCCCGGCGCCACCGGATACATTTCGCCGAATCCCGACGGGATAAGCCGTCTCTTTTTAACGCCAGCCCCGACAAGTTCGTCCACCACCGCGCGCGCGCGGAGCAGCGACAGTTCGGTATTGTTCGCAAATCCGCGCAGCCCCAGTTTCACCGGTTGAATATCCGTATGCCCGTCGACGCGTATTATCCAATTCACATCCTGGGGGATTTTGATTTCAAGTTCTTTCATTATGCCGGCAAGCAGTCCGATTTGTTTTTTGCCCGCCGGGGACAGTTCGAACGAACCGGTCGCGAACAGTATGTCGCTGGAAATCACGAACCGGTCGCTGGACACGTCGACGCCGGGCATTCCGGCCAATGTCGTCCGCACCGCGCGATAGAATTCCGATTGGAATTCGCCCATCAGCGCCGCGCGCATTTCCGCGTCCATCAGATTGTCCTGCATCCGGTTCAGTTCCGCCACCTTGTCCGCCAGCGCCCGGTTCAGCCGGGCGGACATATCGACATAGTTTGTTTCCGCCTCGGCCGACCGCGCCTCTGCCGCGCCCAGCATCTCGTTTATGCGGGAAAGTTCCATCATCAGCGCGTGTTTCTGGATTTCCAATTCCGCGGCGTCCGTTTTGTCGTGTTCCGCCGCGCGCAATTGCGATTCCAGCGATTGTATAATCTGGGTCATTGACGCTTCGCCGGATTGCATTTCATATAATTTTGATTCGTACGCGGCGACCAGTTCGGCCAGCGATATATTCTGCTGCTCTTTCTCTACCTTTTCCGCTTCGACTGTTTCCAGCGCGGCGCGGGCCAGTATCAGCAGTTCGCGCGCCTGCGCCTCGTTCATGCGCAGGTCTTCGATTTCTTCTGTTTTTTCGGTGTTCTGCCTGGTCAGCGACGCGATAAGCTTTGCCCCGCTGCCGCCGGCCGAAAACACGTTCGTCGCCGTCCACAGGAATATGAACACTATCAAAAGGAATATCAGTATGATGACCAGGTTCGAAAACAAATCGACAAATCCGGGCCATGTGTTGGTGCGTTCGCGGAATTTTAACATTTTTCTCTCTCTTTTTATTAATTACCTGTGCGGCGGTATTTTCCCAATCGTCTTTTCCAATTTGTCTATGGACCGCGACAAATCGCGCGCCGCCGCATTGACATAGGGAAGGGCGCCGTCGTATCCGGCGCGTCCGTCGCCGATATATCCGAACAGTCGCGCGCGGTCGGAAAGGTTTTCTTCCAGTTCGCGGAATATCGCGTTCTGGGCCAATTGAGTCTGCAATCCCAAAAATCCGACAATCAGCGACCCGGCAAGCCCGAACAGCGAAGTCGAAAAAGCCGTGCCCATGCCGCCCAGCGGTATGGCCAGATTTTGCTGCATCAGACTCATGACGTTTTCATCCGCGAAATCCATTGCGCCGATTAAATCCGCAAAACCGCCGACCGTGGCGATAAGCCCCCAGAACGTTCCCAAAAGTCCCAAGAAGACCAAGGTGTTTGTGATGTACCGCATCGCTTCGCGGCTGTCTTCGAACCGGCCCAGGATTATGTTAAGGAAATTGTCCAAAGTCTGGGGCGATATATATCGGTTCCGGTCGGTTTTCGCGCGGTTCAGAATTATGGCGATGGGGCGGAACAGGCGCGGCGGCAAATCGTTCGTGCGCGCGGGCGTGTAAAAATATTTGCGCAGCCAGTTGTATTCCGGCAGCAAACGGAACATGTCGACGAAAGCAGACCCCACGCCGAACAAAGTCGTTCCGATAATAACGCCGTTCAGCCAGATGTTGTTCAGCGCGATGGCCAGAAACTGTTCGTGCCACATCACCAGGGCCGCGCCAACCAATGCGGTGAACAGCGCCATACGGTTAAGAGTCTTGTGGAACTGGGTGTTCATGGTTTTCCGCGCCCGTTCTGTAACCGGCGCGCTCTCCTTTCCATTTGAAAATACTAAAAAGACAACAGGCGTGTCAACAGTAAATGTAGGGGCAAATAATTATTTGCCCCTACTAACCCGCCTATGCCGAATGTTGTTTGGATTTGGAATCCAGCAGCACGGCATTGCGGCCGATATAGGTTCGTTCAATATTATCCATGGCCTTTTTCATCGGACGGTTTTCGCCCAGCAGATGCTGCCATAAAACGCCTTTTATTATAAATTCTTTTACAACATTAACAGCCGCCCACTTGGCGGCGCTATTCGCTCTGTCGTATTGGTCCCAGAATATCCAGCCGGACGGTCCGGCCCAGCGCATCGCTTCGCGCAATTCTTCCGGCGTGGCTTCTTTGCCTTCTTTTTTCAGCCATGCGGTATGCGCCGCCTTTTGGTGGTATAAATCATATAATGCGGCCGTGCTGTATTTTCTTCTTCCGACCCTGAAAATGAAATTGCACCAGACAATTACGTCGCCGCTGAGCCCTGTCGATACCAGGTCGCCCTCTAGATATGGTCTGGCGTCGCCACTGCGGTCAATTTCGCCGGTCTTGACATGGATGTTCGATATTTTGACGGGCTTGCCGTCGATTTGGCATTGCTGTGCAAATGTCTTTGTGTTTTTTGCAAACAGCTCTACCACATCCCGGGGTAACATTATCTCGTTATATTTATAGGTGGTTATCGGCTGTCCGTACGCGTTCGTTATGCCGTCCGCGCTGATATTGATATAATTATTGCAGTCGATGCAATCCCTGTAAAAATAATTAAAAACTTCTGGAGATCCGTCGCTGTCTTTATTGTATTCGGGGGCGGTTTTCGTTTTGGCTTTTTTGGACATTTCGACTCCTTTGCTTGTTTATAACAGACTAGCACAAAGATTTTATTTTGTAAATATAAAATTTGATTTTCCTTGCATTTTCTAAATTTTTGTTCATAATGGGCGGGCTTTCCTGCTGATGGTGAATATCATCGGCTATCAAACTCAAAGGAGCAAACATGGCATTCTATGAAAGCGTCTTGGTTTTCCGCCAAGACTTGACCGATGCGCAGGTCAAAGACAAAGCGCAAAAATTCACCGATATCATCAAAGAATTGGGCGGCCGCGTGGCATCTTCCGAATTCTGGGGATTGAAAAATCTGGCCTATGTCATTCGCAAGAACAAAAAGGCGCACTATGTGCTGTTCAATGTCGAAATGCCGGGCGAAGCGCTTTCGGAATTCGAACGCCGCGAACGCATTGACGAAGACCTTATCCGTTTTCTGAACGTCCGCGTCGAAGAATTGGCCAAAGGCCCGTCCGTTATGATGAAAAAACAGGAAGAGGTGGAATAATGGCAGTACGTGCAGCAATATACCGCAAAAAATCCAATCCGCTGAAAGGCAAGGATATAGACTATAAAAACAAAAAAATGCTGGAAGGCTATATAACCGAACGCGGAAAAATTATACCCAGTCGCATCAGCGGGGTCAGCCAAAAGGACCAGCGCAAACTGGCCCAGGCAATCAAACGCGCAAGACATATCGGGCTTATCCCATTCGTGCGCAACAATCTGGGATAATCCCTAACTTAATGTAGGGGCGTATTGCATACGCCCCGGGCGAATGCAATTCGCCCCTACAAAAAAGGACAGATGAAATGAAAGTCATACTTACAGAAAAAATATCCAAACTGGGGCATATCGGCGACACGGTCGAAGTGGCAACCGGTTACGCGCGCAACTATCTGTTGCCTAATGGCAAGGCGCTGCGCTGGTCAAAGGGCAACGTCGCGTTGTTCGAAGCAAAGAAAGCCGAACTGCATGCCCGCCATGAATCCGCAAAATCCAAAGCGGAATCCGAAGTCAAATCGGTTGAAAGCGCCAAATTCCACATGATACGCAGCGCCGGCGACACCGGACACCTGTACGGTTCCGTGTCCAGTCGCGACATTGCGCGCATGCTGAACGAACTGGCGGGCGTCGCGGTCGAATCCAACCAGGTTCTGTTGGGCAATCCCATAAAGACTATCGGCGCGTTCGACACCAAAATCGCGCTGCATCCCGACGTCATCGTTCCGGTCAAAGTTTATGTCGCCCAGACCCAGGATGAAATCGATGCGCTGGTCGCCGGAAAGGTTCTGACGTTCGGTACAAAGAAAATTGAAGACGAAGAAGTCGCACCGCAGCCAGAGGCGGCGGACGAAGTCGCGCCGGAGTCAAAGACGCAGGCGGAAGAAAAAGCCGACGAAGTCGCCGACAATGAGTCAGCGAGCGAATAAAAAAATCCGCCAAACGGCGGATTTTTATTTTACCTGCGTTTGCCTTTGATTACGGCGTCGGCCGCGTCCCACAATTCGATTTCCGAATTCATGCGCGCCTCTAATTCGGATTTCTGTTTGTAATAATCCGTTATCTTGCAGTCTATCGAATACAATATCATAATCTGGGTATGCACGCATTTGCTGATTTCGGCGTATTCTGTTTCGTCCGCGCTTCTAGGTTTCAAGCCTTTGCAAAGGGCGTCGCAGAAATATTCGTAATCGGCCTTTGAAAAATATTTCATCTTGTTATACGAATGGCTGGTCGGAATAACGCCCCAGGGCGCGACGCCGTCGTCCAATTCTTTGGCGGCAACTTCCCTGATGTTTATGGCATATTCCAGTTGGGCGTTTATATTCGTAATCTTTCGGCCGATGTCCAATACGATATCGGCATTGTCGTCTTTTTGCTTTTTATTTCTCATTTTGCGTCTTTTTTTTGTCGCTTTATTATATATGGTATATAATAATTGTCAAAATGAAACTGGAATCTATTGGCATTATTATCGGTCTGCGGCCATTCGGCGAACGAGACATGATTGCGAAAATACTGACGCAGCGTCACGGTGTTCTGGCCGGAATGATAAAGGGCGCGATTGTCGCCCGAAAAAACAAGCCTTTGGTCGGGCAATGCGGGAACGTGTCGTGGAACGCGCGGCTGGATTCGCAACTGGGCGTGTTTCATTTCGAATCGGAAAAGAATTTGGCGGCGCCGATTATGCGTGACGCGGCCGCGTTGTCTTTTATGAATTCCGCGTTCGCTTTGGTTTCCGCGCTGGTGCCGGAAAGGGCCGAAGATTCCGTTCTGTTTAATGCAACGGAAGAATTGTTAATCGGTCTTGTGAATGACTTTCTGAAATTTGATAATCGTCCCCCCACCGGCGCTGGCGCGCCGACTCCCCCCAAGGGGGGAGTGATTGGTCCCGATTACTCCCCCCATCGGGGGGAGTCGGAAACGCACAGCGTTTCCGGTGGGGGGCAAATATATGCTCCAAAGCGAAGATATACAGAACGCGCGCTGGCAAACGCTCAAAAACTTCGCCGGGAAATGACGGATGCGGAAAAATTACTGTGGCATTACCTGCGCGATAACAAGTTGGGGGTTGCTTTCCGAAAGCAGTGTCCGGTGGACAAATATATAGCCGATTTTGCATGCCTGGAAAAAAAATTGATAATAGAACTGGACGGCATACAGCATTATGAAGAAGGCCGGCGATTGCACGATGTCGAAAGAACCCGCGCATTAAATAGTGACGGTTATAAGATAATAAGATTTGATAACGAAGAAATTTTCAAGAATATGAACGACGTGCTGGGCGAGATAAGCGGATATTTATATCCCCCCACCGGCGCTGGCGCGCCGACTCCCCCCAAGGGGGGAGTGATTGGTCCCGATTACTCCCCCCATCGGGGGGAGTCGGAAACGCACAGCGTTTCCGGTGGGGGGCAGCGTTATATCGATTGGGAAATACAGCTGTTGCGTTCTGTCGGATACGCGCTGGATTTGACCAAGTGTTCGGGATGCGGCCGGACCGACGATTTGAAATTCATGTCGAAAAAAACGGCCCGGGCGGTATGTTCGGAATGCGCCGCGCCATATATGGACCAAGTGTTCGAATTGCCGGTCGATTTGACCGTGACGAAATTCTTTCTTTGCCGCGCCGCCGCCGACATGGGCGCGAAAATCCCGATGGAAAGGG
>Ga0082212_10001695_pt1 | contig 32418 bp, 27 predicted proteins | sample TergutNt197P3_FD_71548 | JGI IMG/M metagenome (GOLD analysis project Ga0082212, IMG submission 71548) | Neocapritermes taracua P3 segment gut microbial communities from Petit-Saut dam, French Guiana - Nt197 P3 | ecosystem: Host-associated > Arthropoda: Insects > Digestive system > Gut ... | reverse complement strand
ACAACAGCCCAGACACCAAACCAAATCGGTGTTGCCAACAGAAAGGATGCGATTGCAACCAACAAACAAGCTAATTCGGTCGAGACTTCAGCGATTACATGGTTAGAGGCATTACCGCTATTACCTTCAGCGCAAACTAGTTTGTTTCCAACTTTGGCACCGCCGTTAATAACCGACCCCAACGACGACTATTTCCAAAAAATCCAACTCACACTGCATCCGGTGCCTTCATCGGGAATCCAAACTTCATTATCTGATTCAATCTCGCCTATTCGAGCGGACATCGAGCCTGAGGGTTTGTTCACGGCTGATCCGCTAGACCATTACGAACTTGACCTGCTGTGGCCTGTTGAGACTCGCACCATCAGTTCAGCATGGGGACCACGAATCAGGACTATCACCGTAGTTATTAAGACATCCGCGGGAAATCGTCGCGTCCGCAGGACATATGACGGAACTCACAAGGGCATCGACCTCACTGCACCTAAAGGACACAGCGTTTTTGCAGCGATGGACGGTCGTGTATCCGTGGTGGGAAGAGACCGCAAACTGGGATTTTTTGTAAAAATTGACCACGGCAATGGTATCGAAACTCTTTATGGACACAACAGTAAAAATCTTGTGGCTGTGGGAGATGTAGTACTCCGTGGCCAAATAATTGCCAGAGTTGGGAGTACTGGCAATTCGACCGGCCCGCACATCCACTTTGAAGTAAGGATAAATAACCAACCGGTGAACCCTGCACCCTGGCTAAACGACACAGAAGAGTTATCTGGTGATATTATTGCTTATAATGAAAAATTTCGGCTGAGTGGCAATAGGGCTCAGTAAGAATGGTTGGAATTATCGTTACACTTGAACTTATGCCCTAATCATCGCACTCTAATAATCGTATAGCTTTCGGTTTTGGATGGCTCTCAAGTCGTGTATGATAGGCTTTGTGTCCTAATTGTATGAGGTAGGGATGGTTTTCACAGAATTCAGAAAAACCCTTAATATTCTTATTACTGTCTTTGTAGGCTTTTTTGTTCTGGGCTGCGGTGGCGGCAGAAATCAGACAGATGATTCTGCTGCCAGAACAGTAACCGGAACAATAACCTATACACGGTTGCCGATAAAAGTAGACAACAATGGATATCCACTCGGCCTGGATTCACAGGACAACGCCGAAATACTGCCGCTGCGTGGTGCTTATGTCCGTGTGGTCTGCTCTAAGGAAGAGACCATGCCTGATGACTCAAAAGTCGAGGTTTGGTACGTTTATGATTGGGATTACACAAATTCTGAAGGCGAATACACCGCCTCTTTACCCGATGATGACACGATTCCAGCTTATGTCGAAGTTCAAAGCGTGTTTAACAACTACGGCTATTTAGTCCGCATTATCGCAGACCCGGATGGCATCAACAGCCAAATCCCCCAAGCTGACAGGGTCATTTACTCGATGCGGAAAGGGATTGATGGTTCTGCACCGTTTGACAATCCAATGCCTGCAGCCACCGTGGAAGGCAAAGTTGAACTGGATATTGAAATCGGCCTGGATGACGGCTGGTGGATCACCCACCCATCCGAACAACATGCTCAGTCGGCACAGCTTGAATTTTATGGAACTGGTAGTAAAGTTGCGGCAATCATTGACACACTCTACACTGCATCAACGCTAATTGGCAATCCAACACCAGGTGCAACGCTCGACCTTCACTATCGGCAAAATATCACAGAACCTTTTGGCACCTATGTTGAATATGATAGGGCAAGATTCCCACTGGCTTACGAACCGTCTAGTTCTACAGGTGGGGGTGTTTTGCACTTTTTTGGCAGCGTAAGAGGCGGCCCAGGCGCAGAAAACGACGATGCCTGGGATCAAGGTACCCTGCTTTCGATGATGGCAAGAAACTCGATGAGAGGCACGCAAATTCCAGGACGTTTTCAGTTTCCTCCCAAAAAATATTCTGATATCAGCGATGGCAGAAATCAGTCAATCATCTCCAGCCTTCAACCTACAATGGCGATGGCAGAGGGGCTTCCAGATGCCATTGCTGCAATTGTCTTAAAAACTCCGTTCCTTACTTCAGGGTCTGGGACTGCGGTCAAGGATATTCGCAAAATTACTGAGCTGCCCCAAGATATATATTCCAGTCCTGCAATCACAGCTTTTACTTGGGAGGTGGCGCTGAAAGCGAATAGCATAACTGCACCTGGTGAACCGGATACCTGGGAAAAGATTGAACCGAATTCAATTCCCCATTTTTATTCATTACAATCCGAAATTTATTACGACGAAGAATCTGAGTATTCGGAAATTACTGACCTGCCAAGTCTATTCACCCAATTAAAGCGTTTGTCCGAGATATCAGGTTCTTTGGACTCGGTTGATTTGACCGAAATATTTACAGATAATGTCATAACCCAGATGGCAACTCCGTTTTTTGGCGAAATATGGCCAAGGCCTATCGAAGGCCCTCTCAGCAACTTCATTACGGACTGGGGCCTAGACCCCAATTCAGCCACTGATGCCTTGCCCAGCTTTACCCTCAGCATGTCTGACTCTGTCGCAGATGCCGAGGGGAATTTTTCAAACTTAACTTACAAAGAAAATTTTTCTGCAAAAATACGTCTCAGCAAAGACGTGGCTTACCGATTATCAGTTATTCCAGATCCCCCTCTTCCAACTGGAGCATCCATCGAGGTCAGGATCGACGGAAATGTGCTTTCTTCCTATCTTTTCGACTCGTCTTCTCCCGATCCAAAAAGAATAGTTTTAATCGGCGACTCTGATTATGCAATTGCCTATCTTTTGGATTTCAGTCTTAAAAGCTCCAAGGTCAAAATCGCAGGTGACACAATAATAAACGTACGCCTGGACCCTGCCTATTAATGCAGCCTCTGAGACAAGTTGTTGGCATAAGGGGTGGACGATGGACATCAAGCCTGCGTTAGAGTTCCTTCAGCAACACATCCCATTTATTCCAGAATTGGCGATAGTGTTAGGTTCTGGCTTGGGGTCGCTTGCCCAATGTCAGGAGGCAAAGAGCGGTACCGAGATTAGCTTTCAGCAGCTTCGTGGATTCCCTGAACAATCAGTAATTGGACATTCAGGGAAAATGTTTTTTTGTGAATTTGAAAAAAAGAAAGTGGTAATACAAGCCGGACGGTTTCATTATTACGAGGGCCATCCGATGTCCCTCGTTGTTGCTCCAATGAGGTTATATGGCCGCCTTGGAGTAAAGACTGTTTTGCTCACTAACGCTGCAGGCGCACTAAGCTCTGACAAACAAGTTGGATCGCTGATGGTAATCAGAGATCATATTAACCTTCAAGGCACCAATCCACTCATTGGCCCAAATGTTAAGCCTGGCCCAAGATTTCCAGATATGACTTCACTCTATGACCGCGACTTGAGGCAACAATTGATTGCAGCAGGCTCAAAATGTAATTTGATGCTGGGTGAAGGTGTGTATGTGGGAGTTACTGGGCCAAGTTTTGAAACACCTGCAGAAATCAAAGCCTTTCGCACACTTGGAGGTGATGTTGTGGGGATGAGTACGGTTCCAGAAGCAATAGTTGCCAAACACGAAGGGATGCTCGTTGCCGGGATTTCATGTGTCACCAACATGGGTGCCGGCATATTGAATAAGACTATCGACCACAAGGATGTACTGGATATTTCGGAAACGATTAGTGCGTCATTTGAACGTGTAGCACGGGAGTTTATCAGGGAAATAGCGTATTGAAACGCATAAATGTTTTCAGTGGTTTCCTACACCAAATGTGTTCCAGACGACAAAAACTTTAACAATACATCATGTTTACCCCATCGCATGCAGACTAGACCCCATAATTATTGATTTGATTGATGGTATAACGCCTTCTTTGTCTGAACCAAGTGTTTGTATCGAGGCATGAACATCGAATCCAAGAGCAGCGATTCCACTTTGCAAATTTGGCAGTTCTTTCTCAATAAGATGTGGAGACTCCGTCCAAATTTTGACCGCAAGCCTTTTGCCAGATGATTCCATACCAATCCTGGTTTCGCCAAGAATAGAAAAATTCACCGCCAAAAGCATACGAAAAGTGCTGGGATTTTTATTTTCAGCTTCGTTAGCCTCTTCCTCTTCAATCCACATTTCCATTGAACGATTAGACAACCACGGCAAGGGCAATTGAAAATAATTTACGCCTTCTCTGGCTACAATTGTATGAAAAAGTGCATCCTTGGGGGATATTGATTGGTCCACAAGTGCCTTCATACTGCCCTTAAGCCACGCTTGCCACGTCTGCGGCTTATCAAGGGGAGGCTCAATCGTTTTATTAGCAGCTTGCCCAACAATTGAATTTGTATTTCTATCAATTCTGAGAGATTCTCTGTTTTGCTTAAAGGAATCTGCAACTTCTTGATATTGCATTTTAGTTGATTTTGTTAGTATGAGCTGATCCACAATGCTACGAAACCATGACGAAATATCGTTTTTTTCTCCCATAGAGAACGTTTGTTGAGAATTAAAATGCTCAAATCGAAGCAGATAGCTAATTCTGTCAGCAAATGTAATCGACAACAATTTTTCATTAATATTACTATTACTCAACCCTGATGTTGATTCGGTTGAATTATTCCTGCTCGCATCATCATTATTCAAAACAGAACCCAATCCGCTTAGATCAGATAGGTTTGACTTCTCAACACCTGCATCCACTGAAAGAATACCCTTTGCTGCTAGAAAAATGCCTCGCTCACCATTTAACACTGATTCCGCGATCTGCTGCGGAGTTGATCCAATAGGCAACTGTGAAATAACAGTAACCAATTGACGCACCAAGGGTGGAGTCGATTCCAGCAAGGAAACCAGATTTTTATCAATATTGGCATTGGCACCTTGATTAATAATAAAGGTTGCTATATCAATTGGCTTTGTTTCTGGAGAGTTGAAAATGGCCAAAGCAATAGCTCTCCTGATGGAAGCTGGTAAATTTTCAATTGCCTGCACCACTTTTTGAAAATCTGAAGCAGTAATCTGGCCTCCATTATTGACTTCTGCGGTAACTCCCAGGAGACGATCGCCCTCTAGCTGAAACGACATTGCCAATTCATGCAACAGCGTTATTATTTGACGTATTTCGGGCTGAGTATTCTGAAAAACACCCTTTTCGATATTTGAACTAGCTGAGCCAACAGCTCTATGGTAAATATTTTCTGAAATATCTTTAGCCCCAGCCTCAGAGTTGCCCAAAACAACAGCCGCTGTGTCTTTTCTGATAGAAATTGGCATATTTTCAATTACCTGGGTCAATTTTTGCGAGACCATTCTTTCATTGACTACTAATGATCCATCCCCGGCAGTGCTAGACAAATCTGAGAAATGCCTGTTAATTATTGGTCGAGCCACTTCTAGCATTATGGTGATTATTTGTCGTATTGAAGGCGATGTCAACTCAAGTTTTGGACTAAAATCGACACCAATATTCGAGCCATTTATTTTATTGATCAACAACTCAGCTATATCTCCAGGTTTAGCTCCTTGAGAACCTGATAGGGCAAATGCAATTTCTTTTTTAATGGAAATTGGCATATTTTCAAGTATTTGCAACAATTTCGTGCTAGCGAATTTATTGTTTGCTTCTTGAAAAAAATCCTTTCCAAATCCTTTAGCTAGATTATTGCCGTCAACACCAAACTCTCCAAATATTGCTTTGGCTATTACATTTGTATCTTCAACAACACTTCCAACAAATAGTTTTGACACATTATTTCGTAAATCTTCCGGTAGTTGTTTTAAGGCTATTTGTATTTTTCCAAAAATATCCATTAAAATATTTTTTTCAAATGGTTCTCTATTTGCCTCGTTTATTGCCCGTCCTAATATAGATAAAAATTCAGATCTGAACATATCTTTCAAATTGGATATCTGATTAAGGTTTTTTTCAAGCAATGGTGAACTGGAATCAAACAACTTGGCCAGTGCATATGCCAAATCCTTTATCAATGTTTCTGCTAATGGCACTGCTTTTTGTTCATTACCTAGTAATGCTACATTACTAGCAACTTGTTTTTCTGCATCTAACAATTCACCTTCAAATAACGATGCTATAGGCTCAAAGTGTTCAATAAGGCTCTGCACGATGTTGATTGGAGCATTGTCCTTTAGACCAATGAGCCTCGACAACAAATACCGGGTGGAAACCGGAAGCGCATCTATAGCTTGCTGAATCTGCAACTCGCTTGGTAGCACAAGCGAAGAAAAGAGTCTCGCAAGCGGAGCCAAGGTTTCTGGCATTTTTGAAGCCTGTAGCTGTTGGATCAATATATTTGCCTCACCTCGTATCAAGGGTCCAAGAATTGAAGCTGGAGAGGGAGGCGTGGCTTCAAGAATTTGGAGACGGATAATACCATCCTGAATGGATACCTTAACTTGAAGCTGTGTCATCTCGGGGAAAGGAATGCTCCCCTGTGCCGCAATAGTTTGGCCGGAAGGGAGCTGTAATTTCACACCTTCGGTTCCATTTTTTACTAACAAAACAGAAATGGTCTGTCCAACCGATGGCAGAACCCTATCGTAGCCTAAACTCGCAGGAGAGGCTGACACTATGTGCGAAGTACCGGTATTCGACCAAACTGGGGCGACTCCAACCATAATCCTGCCCCACAGAAAGGCTATAACTGGAAATGATGCTTGAGAATACCCGCCATTTCCTGAATCGGGGCAACAATATCAACACACCCCAATTCAACCGCCGCTTTTGGCATTCCGTAAACCACACAACTCGACTCTGCTTCAGCAAGGGTGTAAGCCCCTTTTGACTTTAATTTCTTCATCCCCTGCGCTCCATCAGCACCCATCCCTGTAAGAATAATAGCCAATATTTGGGAATTACATGCGTCGAATGCACTTTGGAAAAGCACATCAACACTGGGCCGGTGTAAAGTTGAGGAAGGTTCCGGGTTCAATTCGATCACATAATGACCCAATTGACTACGGACATGCATGTGAATACCCCCGGGAGCTATGTAGATATGCCCTGGTTGAGGGATATCTCCGTTTGATGCTTCCTTAACCTCAAGCTGACAGATGCCATTCAGTCTTTCGGCAAAGGGCCTGGTGAAAGAGGAAGGCATATGCTGGACGATGAGCAACGGCACAGGCAGGTTTTTCGGCAAGTAGGGCAAAAAATCCTGCAGTGCTTTTGGTCCCCCCGTGGAGCAGCCGAGCACAATAATTTCTGCCCTGGGTTGGGCAGGTAACGTAGTGGCTCCTGATTTCGGAGAAACAGCCATGACAGGAGCTGATGGTGTTTTGATCGGATGTGGGATGCCTACTCGCGGTGGAGCTTGACCAGCATACGGTTGAAGGTGTCGATGGGTCTTGAATTTGGGACTATGGGCCAATCTTTTTACTTTTTCCAGTAAATCGTTTTGGAAACTTAATGCATCACCATCAGTCCCATCTAGCTTTTTTTCTTTTGGAATAAAGTCCAAGGCTCCTAATGCAAGCGCGTCCAGAGTAGCCTTTGCCCCTTCGTGAGTCAGGCTTGACACCATCAATACAGGCATGGGGAACTCGGCCATTATCTTCTTAAGGCACGTAAGCCCATCCATTTTGGGCATTTCAATATCGAGGGTCAAAATGTCTGGTTTTAAAATCGGAATTTTTTCCAAAGCATCTAAACCATCCCTGGCAGTACCCACTACATGAATGTCTTCAGACATCAGCATTCGCTCCAAAGACTTTCTCATGAATGAGCTATCGTCAACTATCATCACTCGAATAGGTTCAGCCATAATCATTAGTCCTGAAAAGCTTGCTGTACAAAAGCTATTGCGTTTTCAACTTCATCATCAATTCTGAATGTAAGGTACTCTAAGTCTGGAATGCTCCCTGAAATACTGGAAATCATTCCCTTTAGGTTATTGTCAGCACTCAAGTTCAAAACCAGTTTTTCATCTAATAAACCATTGGGAAGCCTTGTTCTAACCAACAAATCACAGTAATGGATTATGTTTGGTAAAAAAGCTCCAGGTTTTGGATCGTGATGGTCTCGGATTACCTCAGTAATGCTGTCATGGAATTTCCACTGAACGGCTACCTGGGCTCCGACTTCTACGTGTGTAGTGTTGAGATACTTCCTTTCAGCTTCCAATTCTTCCTCGCCAGTTTTAATAGCATTCAGAACCGGAGCATACTCCTCGTGGAAACACCTGTCCAAAACAATCTTTCCTATGTCATGCAGCAAACCAGCCAAAAACGCAGTTTCAGCAACTGCAAAGCTCTTGAGATACCCGCAAACAGCCTTAGCAATCAAGCCGACGGCGGTCGAATGTTGCCAAAGATGAACCACATCCAGCGATTCACTAGCCTTATAGTTGCGAATAACAGCGACCCCTCTGCTCAGATTTACGATCGCATCCATGCCCAGCCTTTGAATAGCTGTTCGCAAGTCAGACGCGAAATTGTCAGCTGCCAGAAGAGAAGAATTCGCCAGCCTCAAAATACAGGAAGCCAAGGCCGGGTCTTTTACCAGAATCCTGTAAACATCATCCAAAGTACTACGCTCATCCATCGCTATTTCGCCCAAGGCGAACACAGAGGCAGGAAGGCTTGGTAGCCCATTCACACGCTGCCGGATGAGATCAAGCGTAATCATTTTTATTAAAACCCCGTAACGAAAGCTTTGTCCTGCTCAATACACTCAAAAACCACGTCTGTCTGAGAAGCATAAGCCTCTTTAGAAATGCCTGCCCGCTCTAATGCCTCATTTTTAGCATCATCAAATTTGGTGGGCGTTTTCAGGCCCTTCCCCATCTCAAGCGCGAAAATATTCCCCAAGGAAACGTATGCAGCCAACACAATACTTTCTGCATCGGCATTGCCAGGACTGTGATGCCACCGAACACTTTGAGTAACGGTAGTGGGAAGATTCCAGGATTCCAGCAATGCACCGCCAACCATAGCGTGATCAAAACCAAACGCATCGACTTCAGCTTTTAGTACATCGACCGTTTCGCCGCAATAGCATGAATTGGCAATTTTTTCATACTTTCCAGGAAACTTGAGATCCAGAACAGATTTACCGATGTCATGCAACAAACTACCCAGAAACACTTCATCATGCGCTGGAAATCGGAAGACTTTTGCCAGCGAGCTTCCAGCCAGGGCAGAAACAAGAGAATGTTCCCAAATAACCGTCTTGTAAAACCCCATCGAGCTTTTCATATAAAAGTCTTTTGATATGGATGCTATTACTGCACTTTTAACAGAATTGAGTCCCAGGGTCATGATAGCCTGGGGCAAAGTCCTAATGGCTCTCATTGAACCGAACATCGCAGAATTAGCGATCTTGAGCATCTGAGCAGCAAGTGCCTGGTCAGACGCGATCGCTTGCTGAAGTTCACTCAAAGAACAGTCCATGTCTGAAGTCAACCTTAAGACCTGAGTGGCAATGTGGGGGATCGGAGGGAGGTTCCCCAAATTTTCAACTAGCTTTTTTGCATCAATCTGTTGCATAGTTCATTATCCCCAAATACACATAGACATTTGGCTACCCATTCTTTCTGTAGCCAGTGGCCATGCTGAAGTGGACAAGCTCAAATCCAGATGCGTATGCACTTATTGATTCGCTGTGCCCTACCATCAGATAGGTTTTTGGAAAAAGCTGCTCGTAAAATCCATTGATGACTTTTCCCTTAACGGCATCATCAAAGTAAATCAAAACATTCCGGCAAAATATCACATCGAACATCCCCAACGTCCGATAATTCTGATAATCAACCAGGTTGAAATTTTTGAACGTGACCATTTTTTTTAATTCAGGCTTGACCTCAAAGATGTCGTCACCCTTTTGATCAAAATGGAGTTGGAGTCTGGCAGGAGTCAAATTTCGCAGCGTATAGCTGCCATATTGACCAATTGTTGCAAGATTGAGAACCCGTTCACTAATATCGGTGGCAATAATCTCAATTGTCATACCGCGCAATACCGAATCTTTTGCCTCTGCACATACCATCGCCAACGTATACGGCTCTTCTCCTGATGAACAAGCTGCAGACCAAAGGCGAAACCTATTGCCACCTCTCTTTTTGGCAATCGCAGCGACCTCGGGAAGTACCAGCTTTTGAAAAGCCTCTATCTGCGGCGGATTCCTCCAAAAGCTGGTTTCATTTGTTGTAACTTCATTGAACAGGTACTTAAGCTCGTCAATCCCCAATTTCCCCTGAAGGAGTTTCAAATATTCCCCATAAGATGCCAACGAAAGTTCAGAAATTCTTCTACTCACACGGGTTTCAAGGAAATATTTCTTCGTCTCGCGAAAGTAAATACCTGATCGGTTATATACAAAATCTCTCAAGGCCACAAAATCCTGGGAACTCATTTGCACACTGGAACCAGACCCGATCATTTACCCCACCCGGTATCGTAACATCTTCTTACCTGCCACTAACGAGAATACCAAATTGCCATGCTCCTTTCAACCACTGGAAGTGGTATTGCTAATCCCGTACCAAATACCTCTTGTGACACAATCCTTCCAGCAGTTTTTTTCAACTCTCAGCACCTGTCACTCCCTCATTGCTATTATAGCCCAATCAATCTACTCCTAACTCATTTCTTCCGCTATTTTGTCCACACAAGACAAAGTCATGTAAGGTACCAAATTGCTGTGTCTCCAAAAATTCTATCCAATCGCCCACTCTTGCAAAAGCTAATTACCAATACTACCACAATTTCAGTGTAAAATTATGTGTCATTCGGTTGCATTGGTTTGGAAAACACCAGCGAAACAACCCCATGGTGCATCGTTGTGACCCCTTGCACAGATACGGGGGCCGATACTCACATGATAATAGTGTGGAATATCTGGCAAGTTGTATTGTCAGGTTGTTTTGTAACCTTTTTTTGGAGTACCTATGGCACAGAAGGCGGAACGCCCAAAACCATATCTGGTTCCGGAATATTGTAAAGGATGCGGTCGCTGCGTAGGTGTTTGCACAAAAGGTTGCATTACCTTCAGTGAAGAGATAAACCATCAGACGGGCATTGCTCCAGTGAAACTTGATCTTGAAAAATGTAATTCATGTGGACTCTGCATTGACGCATGCCCAGAACCATTTAGCCTATTGGCAGTCGAAAGTGGCGAGACGGTTGACTCGAAGAACCCCGCAAAACTATTTCTCGACAAGAAAAACGATGCGATAAAGCCTATAGCAATCGCAAACCAAGAAATCCCAATGCCAAAAACTGAGCCCATGGTGATCAAAGGCAATTATGCCGCCGCAATTGGGGCCATGATTGCTGGATGCCGCCACATGTACGGATATCCAATCACCCCTTCTACTGAGGGTGCAGAACTCATGGCTAAGTTCCTTCCAAAGATGAATGGATGGTATTTACAGGCGGTTTCTGAAGTTGCCACAATCAACCACATGTATGGAACTGCAGGAGCAGGGCTCCCAACTATGACCTTCACTTCTAGTCCTGGTTTTTCACTAATGGTTGAGGGCATAAGCTACATGGTTGGTGCCGAACTCCCGTCTGTCATCGTAAATGTAATGCGCGGCGGGCCAGGTCTGGGAAATATTGCTCCTGAGCAGTCCGATATCAAGTTTGCCTGTCGTGGCCTCGGGCATGGAAATACACACGCAATTTGTCTGACTCCAAGCACCCCGCAGGAAGTACTTGACCTGACTATTGAGGCTTTTGAACTGGCATTCAAGTATCGAAACCCTGTAATCATTCTTCTGGATGGATATTTGGGACAAATGACTGGAAAGGTAAATCTGCCAACCCACCTTAATAAACCTGGAATACCCGAATGGGCCGTTTATGGTGACAGGGCACACAGAGGTAATTTGATTAACTCGATTGATTTGGCCGAACCAGATCTTGAAAGGCGAAATGAAAAAATTTGTGCCAAATACGCCACAATGAAAGCACATGCCAGAGCAGATAATTTTATGACAGATGATGCCGAGATACTGCTCGTAGCCTGTAATACTCCAGCACGAATCTCCAAGGGTGCTGTTCAGAATCTGAGAGAAGCAGGTGTAAAGGCGGGTCTGTTCAGACCCATAACAGTTTGGCCCTTCCCGGTCGAGCAGTTAAAAACATTACTACCCAAGACAAAGCAAATAGTAGTTGTAGAAGCTAGTGCTGGCCAACTGGAAGACGAGCTTCGGCTTGAACTCAATAAAGCCGGCGTTGAAAAGCTCCCAGAAATAAGGCATATCCGGCGAATGGGTGGCAACTTGCCTCAGCAGGCGGATGTTGTAGCCTACGTTAAGTCCATCGCAAAGTGAGGAGAATTTCAAATGTCAACAGCCTTCTACAACAAATTCGAACGACACTCAAATGGCGTTGGCCTCAAAGGACATAGTACCCACTATTGTGCCGGATGTGGCCATGGAATAGTACACAAATACCTGTCAGAGGCGATTTCAGAACTCGGTATACAGGATGATACTGTTATGGTCAGTCCTGTTGGTTGTTCTGTTTTTGCGTACTATTACTTTGATACAGGCAATACTCAAGCCGCGCACGGGCGCGCTCCGGCGGTTGCCATTGGCCACAAGTTAGCAAATCCCAAGGCCATGGTAATTAGCTATCAGGGCGATGGAGACCTGGCTTCTATTGGCCTTGCTGAAACTATCGCTGTTGCCCAGCTTGGTAGTCCCCTAACAGTGATTTTCATTAACAACGCTATATACGGAATGACTGGTGGCCAAATGGCACCAACTACCCTAATGGGGCAGACTACTTCTACCAGCCCGGATGGTAGAAAACAAATCAATGGCCAGCCAATCAAAATGGCAGAACAAATCGCACAACTGGATGGGCCGATTTATGTAGAGCGAGTTGCACTTTTTAGCCCAGCTGAGAGGAACAAAGCCAGAAAAGCAATCAAAAAGGCTCTCCAGCTTCAAAAAGAAGGGCGCGGCTACGCTTTTGTTGAAGTTCTTGCTGAGTGTCCGACCCACTTAAAAATAACCCCCGACAAATCGGAAAAATGGGTAAAAGAAAACATGGTGCCAATTTTCCCACTGGGTGTCAAAAAGGACGTGGACGTGGAGCCATGGTGGGACATAAAGGAGCCGATATTTGATAGTGAAAAAATATTGGGACTAATTGGCGGGACAACAGAAAAGACAGAACGTTTTTGTAAGGAGTTCCCATCCCACATACATCCGGCTGACATAAGTCTTAAACTCGCTGGGTCAGGAGGCGATGGTGCCCAAACTGCAGCCATCTTGGTAACTACCGCAGGAATTAATGAAGGGTTTGACGGGACGCACATCCCAGCATATGGCCCCGAAAGCCGTGGTGGCACATCTTATGCGGACGTACATATTGCAAAGACGGAGGTACTTAACCCTGCCAGTCCTCTCCCGCACATTCTTATTGCCTACAACGCTCCAAGCCTTGCAAAATTTGGATCGAGCGTGACAAATAACGGGTTCATCTTATTCGATAATTCCGTAGCCAAGGAATTTGAACCAGCCGATTCCAGTATCAAGGTAATTGGCGTACCTTTCGCAGAAATTGCCGCCGACCTGGGAAAGATGGTTGTCAAAAATATCGTAAGCCTGGGGGCACTTGCAGCTGCAACAAACATTTTTCCTCGTGAAACATTCCTGGCCACAATCAAACAGGCACTGAAGGACAAGGCATCCCTGATGCCTCTCAACGAGCAAGCCTTCGACCGTGGATACAAAGCCGCAAAAGATTGTATGCAGACCAAGGGTTATTAGCTGAAACGACCCTCATATTCAAGCAGTTCAACTTTTTGTAGCTGAACTGCTATGTGCTTATACCACCCGAATAAGTCTCAACTCTGTTTCGCCCCTTGTTTTTGGCAGAGTAAAGTGCTTTGTCTGCTTTGTCGATTATTTCATCTATGGACTGCCCTGCAACATCATCTGCTTCATCAAAACTACCAAAATTATAAATTCCCAGACTGGCAGTAACTTTAATTTGTCGATCGTCAAAAATTAAGTCCTTGTCCTGGATATTGTGTCTAATTCTTTCAGCAACTAGTTGGGCTTCAGCAATAGATGTTTCAGGCAGCAGTGCGATAAATTCTTCGCCCCCATAGCGACCAGGAAAATCAGTTTCTCTGAGTGATTTTTGTAGTTGCTCTGCTACCGCCTGCAAGACCAGATCGCCTACAAAATGGCCGTACGTATCATTGACCTTTTTAAAATAGTCTATATCTAACATGATAATTGAAAAGGTTTTTTTGTAGCGCCTGGAACGAGTGTGTTCTGCTATGGCTACTTCAAAAAAATGGTGTCTGTTAGGTAGGCCTGTCAACGTGTCGGTGATTGCAAGTAAACGATATTTTTTTTCACTTTCAATAAGACCTCTTCGGGTGTTATCAAGCTGTTCGACCATAGTGTTAAAACTGGATGCAAATTCGCCCATAAAATGAACGCGCTGAGTAAAATCGCCTCTTGACACCATTTTTGTTTGCCACGTCAGGTGCTTCAGGTTGGCGTGAAATGTTTTCAATACGCCCGCCATATACCCTTTCACTAGCAGCCTTTGTGACAAATCCCCATTCGCCATGGAGAGCATAAAACTTCGAAACTGTTTGACATCTTCAAATAGCTTGTTGTACTTTTTATCAAGTAAAACAATTGGCGGAAGGTTTTCAGGTATATGTTCCACGAGCAATAAATCGTGAATCGGCTTAAGGAAAGTTCCAAGGACAGATGAACCCTCGACTATTCTCAGGCAAGTAGCCATGATCTGGTGGAGGCAATCCTGTAATTCTTCAATACTGCTTTTTTCTAAAGCGAGTCTCAGCCTATCTATTTCATTAAACAATGACTCTCTAAAGCTATAGTCAGTCAATTAAATTATTCCACCAATTATGCAGAAATATTTGCCTCGAATCTGCAAGTTCTATCACCTGTACACCAACAGTCAACCTCTTTAACCTCAAAGCCTTTGCCTGTAAAGCACTCAAGCAGGCCTGCGATAAAGCCTTCATCGTAGGTGCAAATTTCGTAGTCCAATTCAGGAAGTCCCGAACAATCGAGGTCTTCTGAAACAGTAAAAACAAAAGATCCCTTTTCCAAATCAGATTCTTCAACACGGAGAACTCCGATACCCATAGAAAGAAGGCTATCCTGCAGTACCTTGATAAGATGTTCAAAGTCATTGATGTCGCCAAGCACGTTCTGATAAAAACACTGTCCCGCCAATTTTCCACTGTCGTAGAATATTTCATCGGCTTTTTCAGTTCCGAAATTCTGCTCCAGAATATCTCTGAAAGTGCCTTGCATCAGGCGATACACCTCGATCCGGGTTGTTGGACCCAAATTTGGTCTACCAAGACCGATGTCACCCAAAAGATCCCAGGAAAATTTGTATTTTCGATCCTGCATAAATATCCTTTCCGCTCAAAATTGTATGATAGTAGCAAATACTTATCATTCGTTAGTATTTTTTTGAAAAAATGATTTGTCATACCTAAACAATTCGCCTGGCCCGACATACGGTTCCTTCACTCAGTTTCTGATTGGTTATTTTCAAATTGAAGCCTGACTAAATTTGAGTAGATACCACCCCTATTTAGCAATTCATAATGATTCCCGCGCTCGACAACTGCCCCTTTATCCATAACCCAAATTTCATCGGCATCTCGAATAGTTGAAAGACGATGGGCAATTGTAAATGTAGTAAAATCTCGACTTACTTTGGCGAAAACTTCTTGTATGCGCTGCTCTGTTTCGCTGTCGATGTTTGAAGTTGCTTCATCCAGCAACAAAATTGCAGGGAAGCCGTACAACATTCTGGCAAAAGCCAATAATTGACGCTCCCCCGCTGATAAGCGCTGACCGCGCTCACCAACCTGAGTTTTTATACCTTGGGGAAGCCTTTCCAAAATCGAACTCAGCTGGCTTTGTTCCAAAACATAGGCTAAACGGCTAGAGTCTTTGGGCCTACCGAGCAAAATGTTATCTTCCAGAGTTCCACTGAAAATAAAAACGTCCTGAAGAACCAAGCCAAACAGTCCCCTATATTTCGATAAATTTAGTTCCTTGATGTTAATACCATCCAAAAGAACATTCCCTTCATGTGGATCATAAAAACGCATTAGCAGATTAATCATCGTACTCTTACCTGCTCCCGTGTGCCCGACTACGGCGATTCTCCTGCCCTTTGGTATCTCGCCGTCCATGTTCTTAACAGCATGGCGACCACCAGCCTCATAGGCAAAAGATATACCCTCGAAGCGTATTTCTTTTTCAAAAACGGGACATTTAGCATTGGTCATTTCCATTATTTCATCATCATTGTCGAGCAATGCAAAAATCCGCTCACTTGAAGCCATTGCAGTTTGCATCACATTATAACGCTCGGCCAGTTCCCTTATCGGTCGGAAGAAGCGACCTGATTGCTGTACAAACGCCAATAACAATCCCAAAGTCACGGCACCAATTTCAACCTTGTAACCCGCATAAAGAATGATAGCTGCAAGGGTCACAGATGTCAGGAACTCAACGACAGGAAAAAAAACAGAATAAGCCAGCACTGACCTCAGAAACGCTTCTAAATATCGAAGATTGAGTCTTTCAAAGTCGCCTCGGCTCTTATTTTCATTTGTGTTTAGCTGGACAAGGCTCATGTTGGAGAGGTGTTCTTGAAGATAGGCCTGGATAGCTGCATATCGCCCCTGGGTTTCACGAAATGCCTCCCCAGCTTTTCGCCTGAAGATTTCTGTTGCAACAAAAAGAAACGGCACTATAAATACCGCGATTGTTGCCATGCCTGGGTGCATTAGGTACATCCAAACCACTATCGCCACCAGTGATAGCGCATCTCCTATAACCGCTACAAAACCTGAGCTGAACATTTCATTTAAATTCTGGACATCCGTTGTCACTCTCGTCATCAGGCGGCCAACCGGATTGTGCTGAAAAAAAGACGTTGACCGGCGCATTAAGTGCCCAAAAAGCTGTAACCGCAAATCCAACATAGCTTTTTGCCCCACCCATCCCAGCAGGATTGATCTGGAAAGCTGAACCAAAAAAGACAAGCAAACAAAGCAAATAAAAGCAGTGAGTAATTGTCCCGCCCCTCTTATACTCCCTTGAGCTAAATGATGATCAATCAGCCTCCTGGTAAATTCAGAAGGCATGACCTCCAGTACCGCCCCGCTTCCCATCAGAACAAGAAGTATGAGCAGATGCCACAGATATGGTCTTAAATATTTTAGTAACCGAAGAATCAAAACGTGGCGCAGCGGTTTCTGATCCACCTGGTCGCTTTGAAAATACGATGAACTTTCAGTTTTCAACATATAATCAGTATTCCTTGAGCCGATTTGCAGTGTTGGAAATAATTCCCGTTCTGAAATCTGCTCTGGTATTATCTTAGTTCGCCATGGATGCAATTTTTCATATTTCCTAAGGAAGAATTTAATGCGCCAGCTAATTTGCCTCTTTTTTGCCATAACCTTGATAGCTCAATCATCTGTTGAGCAACGGTTCACAATGGATATCAATTACCTCGTCAGCCAAAAATTGGAAGGAAGGGAAAATGGCAGCAAAGGACTCCAAAAAGCAGCAGATTTCATTCAAAAGAGATATAAAAATCTGGGCCTGAATGTTGACCGACAAACATATCCTTTTGTCAATAACATCAAAAGGGCCAGTGCTTCATGTAGCCTGGCAGGGAAAACACTTGCCTTTGGCAAAGATGTGGAAATGCTGGGATCGAGCGGAGATGGAAACTTTAAAAAGGCTCCAATTCTTTTTGCAGGGTACGGATTGACAACAACTGCTTGGAACGATTTTGGGGGCATAGACCCCAAAGGAACCGTTGTAGCCATATCGCGCAAAATACCTGATATAAATGCAATCCGCGAAATTGCTCGATCGGATTTAGAACTGCATACCAGAATTCGGCGTATCGCAAATCTTGGTGCCATTGGAATTATTGTTTTGGAAGAAAAACAAACACCTGAATCTCTTAAGCGATTAGAAGGCCCACTTACTCATCCTGTCCCCGTGCTGAGCCTCCCAATGAATAAACTTGACGGACAGTGGGGCACCACAAAGGAATTAGTTGAATCTGTTACAGAGGGTCCAGCTACAAAGTTCTTGGCTGGCATGACTATGGATTTGAGTATTCGCACGCGCAGGGTTACAGTCAAACTACCCAATGTCATTGGCATTCTCCAAGGCTCAGACCCTGATTTGTCCAAAGAATACATAGTTCTTGGTGCCCACATGGATCACCTTGGAATGGGTGAGCGCAATAGCCGTGGCAGTGCTGGCCAGTTGCACCCCGGGGCTGATGACAACGCCAGTGGCACTGCAATGCTCATGGAACTTGCAAGACAGCTCAGGATTGCCCCGCCAAAACGTTCTGTGTTATTCGTCCACTTTTCTGGTGAAGAAGATGGTCTGCTGGGGAGCGCGCACTGGATTCAGTACCCGACCGTGCCCATTCCAAGAATCAAATTCATGGTCAACTTCGACATGGTTGGTCGCCTGGATAATACTAACCCAACCCTGCACGTAGGAGGCTTGGGTGCCACAAGCGCTACTCTGGAACAGTACCACAGCCTGGCCCCTGAAGGTATAGCCATCGGAGGCGACCTGGGCCTCGCTATGGGTGGGTCAGACCACATGAGTTTTGCAACAGCAAGAATACCCTCGTTTTTCTTTTTCACAGGTATCCACACTGACTATCACACTCCCAGGGACACAATCGACCGCTTGAACATCCCGGGAATGGCACGGATAGCTGATTATGCAAAAAAAGTGGTTCAAGGCTTAGCCAATGCACAAGAACTGCCCTTGTTCGATACGAGTACTGCCCAACTTGATACACGCCAAGTGTCAACCTCTATCAGGCGCATTTCCTTCGGAACAGTGCCCGACTTTTCGGGCGGTTCTGGTGGATTTCGTATTTCTGGCACAACACCTGGATCGACTGCTGAGGGAATAGGCCTGAAGGCTGGCGACCAAATTATTTCCTTCGGTGGAATGGCAATCACAGACATTTATGACTTCATGGAAGCCCTCGGAACATTCAAAGGCGGCGATAAAGTCATCGTCAAGTGGATTCGTGATGGGCAAGAGCTGCAAGCTGAAGCCATCCTCAGGGAGCGGTAAATTTGTTTCTTGAGACACCCTGCGGCTTCCCAACCAAAGTAGTTATCTCAGACGAGCCTCATTCTGAATACCTGCCAACAACCTCATGGATATTGCTAGGTGATATATCTGTTCGTTCTATTTGGCAATCCTTTAGCTTGCCAGAGCCGCCAGTTACCATGTGGGTTGAAACAAGCGAGGCCACAAAACGAATCGAGACCATCGTACCTTGGCTTGAACATTGGGCCGCATGCAACATCCACAGAAATTACATTCTTGTAGTGGTCGGCGGTGGGATAATGACCGACATGGGCGGACTGGCGGCAAGTCTATATTCGAGAGGGATTCCATGGCATTCATGGCCTACATCTCTATTGGGGCAAATAGATGCAGGTATCGGGGGCAAAACAGGTGTTAATCTTGATTCTGGCAAAAATTTGGCTGGAACCTTTCATCACCCCGAGCAAACAGTTGTTTTTGTTAAATTTCTGGACAGTCTGTCGCAGAAACACCAAAAATCTGGCATGTGGGAATTAGTAAAAATGGCATTAATTGAAGGTGACCTAAGCCGAGCAGAGTCATTACTGGAATGTGAAAAATTGAGTACCGAAGACATAAAATGGGCGATTGCTCTAAAGATAGGCATCGTACACCAGGATTTCAGGGAAAAGGGCCATAGACGCTTGCTAAATCTGGGCCATACTTTTGGACATGCTTTGGAAGCCGCATCAAACCATTCCCTTCTGCATGGCGAAGCGGTAGGACTTGGATTATTAATGGCCTGCCTGTTATCTGAAAACAACAAAATCGCTTCATTTCCAAACAGCTTTACAGAAAAAATGGCTAACCAACTTGCTCCCCTATCACAGCACATTCCAGCTTGGGGAAAATGTATCCCATTCTTGTTACGGGACAAAAAAAATGAAGATGGGGGTAAAGTCCATTTCATAATTCCAATCCCTGGCACAACCCCAGTCCAGCAAAAATTTTCACCCGAGTCTTTAGAATCAATTCATGCAAAACTATTGATGATGACAAGACCACATTGAGGTGGAAAAGTGGAAACCAAATATTTTTCAACTATTGCAGCCCAAATATTTTTTCAACTATCTTTTTGCACAACGATTATCTCCCAGGAAGATCCCAGACAGTTGTTTTTGCGCGCCAGGGAGATGCAGAAAGTAAACGGCGGCAATGACTCTGCCGGAGCCGTTGAGCTTTATAGAAAAGTTGTCGCAGCATTACCAAACAGTTCTGAAGCTCAACTGCGCCTCTCAGAGGCTCTGATGGAAATCCAGGATATTGATGGTGCCCTTGCAGCAGCCAAAAAAGCAACAGAGCTTGCACCAAAAAGTGCAGAGGCAGCCACAAATCTGGCATTTATAGAATTTGCTATTGCCAGGCGACCCAGAAGGAGTTCTGATGCCGCCAAAGCTGCTCTGGCTCATGCAGCCAAATTGTCTCCAGACGATCCAGAACTATGGTTTCGCCAAGCCGACCTCTGTGAATCAACCCAGGACAGTCAAGGTGCCTTAAGTGCCTGGCTCCATTTAGGAAGGCTTCGACCCTCAATGACATTGGGTGACCAGTCGGTTTTCGTTGTGGCCTATGAACGGGTAGCCATTCATGCCTATAGGCTCAATAAATACAACGAATTAAGGGAGGCATGCCTGGCACTTGCTCAGGAGTCATCGGCCACTGAGCAACATTTACAAATGCTGGAAGACCTGGCTCGCAAGCAGATAGAACAGGGTTATTTGGGCCATGCCGAGGAATCCTTTGCCATCCTTGCTAAACTTTTTCCAGACGAACCATCCGTTTGGCAGAACATTGCGCTTGTGCAACGACAAGCCGATCGCTTTGAAGAAGCCCTTCAAAACCTTGCAAAAGCCCAGAGCATTGACTTTGACCCTCAAAATAGTATCCAACAAGCATATTGCCTGATGAATTTGGGCCGACCGTCTGAAGCATATGTCATTCTTAAGGACTTGCTCAGCCAGCCAATCTATTCAGAACAAGACGATTTTTTCGAACATGCCAGGAGCTTTTTTTCTTTTTGTCTACTCATGCTCAATCGCCCAAACGATTTGTTGCAAGTCATGAAATCCTGGAACGACGTACAAGAAAATTCGTTATTGTTCGGCCAACAGACCCAGGCTTTGCTACAAATAAAGGATAATTCATCTGCACACGCTGCACTGAAACGAGGGATAAGGACTTTCCCCGGACAATTTATTTTCAGGGTTGCTTCAGCAATATCAAATGATTTTTTGGAAAGGGAATATTCTCCTAGCCAGGAATTACAAAATGCCTTTCAACAAATACACTTAAAAATTTCAGCACATCTTTGGGCAGAATTTGGGCAGTGGGACAAATGCCTGGAAATAATAAAAGAGGCACGCGACATATCCCCAGTCCACGATTTTGAGCTTTTGTTGCTTCAATCCAACGCACTGGAGTCGCTCGGTCAAAAAAAAGAAGCTCTAAGTGTATTGCGCTTGTGCCAGCAGTTAGCCCCAGGCGACTCAATAATACAAAACAATCTCGGTTACCATCTGCTTGAAAACGATGGAGACATAAAGGAAGCTGCTTCTCTCATCAAGGCGGCCCTTGACCAGGACTCAGGCAATTCATCATATCTGGACAGTTGGGGCTGGGTGCTGTTTAAGCAAGGACAATTCATCGAAGCCGAAACATTTTTTAGAAAAGCCATAGAAGCCAATCCATTCAGTCCGGAAACACTCAAACACTTAGGAGAGACCCTGCTAAATCTGAACAGACATGAAGAAGCCCTTGAGCAATGGGAAAAGGCACTTGCCTTTGCTTTTCCAGACAGGGAAAAATTATCAGACAGGGTTGCCAAATTGAAAACCGAATTAGCGATAAAAGCACTAGAAGAAGTGGAGGCTGATCAAGACCCAGCTTCAGATGACTATGACGGATGGCAGCAGTGATTTTTTTACCGCCAGTGATTATTGAATACGTACAGCCTAAAACGCCGCAAACGTTTCGGGCACTGTACGATTGGGGCTTTGCTTCTCCTTCAGGTGAAGGTAAAGGAACCCTTGTGGTACTTGTAGGGCTGTCTGATGGCAAAATAATTATTGAATTGCACGCCCTGGGTGAAAGATTAATGCTGCTGCAAGGCGACAAGGACAATGGCTACAGAATTCAAATACCACGAAATAATATTGACAAACGCTCACACTCTTTAAGTGGACTGCCAATCCCCTTTTTGCCAGAACTGAATGACTCTCATGGATTAGCCCGCCTTCTGACAGAAGGAATAGGGCCGGGTGTCAAAGCCAGCCGCAAAGATAAAAATGGGCCAAAACAATTGCGCTGGGATGGAAAGGATGACCGAAACGAATCCTGCACAGTTTGGCTAAAGAGGACACGGTTTGAGGTAATTCAAGACAACAGCACGAACACGAAATAAAGAATAGGATTCCCCGATCGAGGCTTTTTAATTAATACCAAGTTGCTTCCGACTGGTATTGAACTTGATATTAATGTACATCATCTTCTTGCGTCCGATGTACCGTACCATGCGGGTGTTCCGCAGGCGAATAGATGGAATATAGCTTCAACGGCACGTCGCCTGTATTGATAATGTTATGCCATTTGCCTGCGGGAACAAATATGGCAAAATCCTTTCCTGCGGTTTGGGTGAATGTGAGCGAATCTTCAGTGTCACCCATCAATACATTAGCTGACCCTTCCTCAATGCGCAGAAATTGGTCGGTATCGGGATGTTGTTCCAAGCCTACATCACCACCCACCGGAATGGTCATCAGCGTTGCTTGAAGATGTTTTCCGGTCCACAGTGTTGTTCTGAAATTGCTGTTCGACAATGTATAGGCCTCAATATTCAGCACGGTTGGTTCTGGGCCATAATCTTTCAATGTAACGTCTATACTCTCCTTTGGAGCCGTATCGCAAGCCATGGTGCCCAATACGACTACCAGCAATCCCACGCAAAATGGGAACAATCCATTTGTAACTGTTTTTACCATTTTGATTACCTGCATTTTCTGACCCTCCCCAGTCTAACGCATGATGTTAATTTTTCATTTCCAGAGCCGTCTGGAATCCATCAGAGCCACATGCGAGTTTTCATTTTACTTCGGAATTCAATCAAATGGTTTTTTTGATTTGAATTGGGATGTATTTTGATTTCAGCAAGTGTTTCTCCGCAAACAGCAGAACGAAGGCAGCTTAGGGAAAAACCAGTCTGACTCATGAGACCTGGATTCCAGAAATCACATAACAAAAAATACTCTAAGTAATTTGATTTCAATAATTGATTAAAATCTATCGCTTCGTTATGAATTAAACGGCAATCCAGGATTAGAAGCGACGGGTCGCTGGCTTTGCCGTGCCCAACATGGGGCATTGGTCTGTCCTGACAGTAGCAGACGAGGCATTCTGGAAAGATTTTGGTCAAAAAAGGCAGACCTGTATCCACGCCCTCCGGCCAGGCCCGCCCAAAATGCCCGGAAAAATACTACAGCGCAATTGGCTCAAAAATATTTTTGTATTGATTTTTGATACAAGCAAACTATACTGAAGAGTTCTGAGGTTTTTGATGATTTTTAGTACTCCTAGCGAATGGTATTTTACACTTACAAAAGCACTCATCTTAAAAGGCAGGAGGCGTGGTTACGTTCTTCTAGACGAACTAAATAATTTTTTGCCAGAGACCAGTTCCATTGTTGATGACATTGAGTTGATGGAGTCGATGTTTCTAAAACTTGGTGTCGGTGTAGGTGTTTCTGTAGAAGAAGCCCTGGAGGCAGGACGGGTTGTCAAAGCTGAAATGGAAGTCCCTTTTGACGTTTTTAACAGAATCGACAAAGAAAAGGGCATTGATGTTGACATTGATTCCCCCGAAGGCGATAAATTTAACGACCCTGTACGTATGTACTTAAAAGAAATGGGAACCGTCCCCCTTTTGAAGCGCGAGGACGAAGTTGAAATTGCCAAACGTATAGAAGTTGGAATCAGGGGTGTAATGAGATCCCTTTCCCGCAGCCGCCTGGCATCTAGCTTGCTGATTGATATTGGGAGGATGTTGAAGGAAAATCCGGGCAAAATCAGGGAAGTAGTTGGATTATCCGATGAAATTGATGAGGATGAAGAAGTTGGGGTTACTTCAGCAACCCAACATGTTCATCATCAGTTCCAAAAATTATTGATCCACGATAAGGCTCTTCAGGAACTATTGAAAGAAATGGTTTCAGACACAAACGTTCCAAAGAAAAAAAAGAAGAAGATTCAGCGTGAAATTCTTGTCCGCCGTGCCTTGGTCAGCCGTCAAATACGCCGTTTAGGGCTTAATAGCCTGGCTATTACACGGCTTATAGATAAGATCATGAAACATCATGAAAAAGTTAGGGACGGCGAACGGAGATTGAGAGAACTTAAGGATAGGATTACAAATCCCACCTTTGCTTCTTTGAAAGAAAAATACAAAAAAGAAATAAATGTAATAACGGCTGAATTGAAATTTTTTTTTGAAAGATACGAGACAGAGAGCGAGAGTTTTCACGCAGACGTGCAAAAGCTCAAACAGGCAGAGAGCATCAGCCGTGCAGCCAAGGCTGAACTAATTGAAGCAAATTTACGTTTGGTAGTCTCTATCGCAAAGAGATACACCAACAGAGGCTTACAGTTTCTTGATCTGATTCAAGAGGGCAACATTGGTTTAATGAAGGCTGTTGACAAATTTGAATACTCCAGGGGCTTTAAATTTAGCACATATGCTACCTGGTGGATTCGCCAAGCGATTACCAGGGCGATTGCTGACCAGGCAAGAACGATTCGTATCCCTGTCCACATGATTGAAACTATCAATAAGTTGATTCGGACTCAAAGGGAGTTGGTGCAAAAACTTGGTAGAGAGCCAATTAGTGAAGAAATTGCGAAAGCGATGGACATGCCTGTTTCCAAAGTACGGAAGGTAATGAAAATTGCCCAGGAACCCATCAGTCTCGAAACACCCATAGGAGAAGAAGAAGACAGTCATTTGGGAGATTTTATCGAAGATAAAGCTGTAGTATCACCGGTCGAGCAAGTCACCCAGCAACGGCTCAAAGAATCCGTAAACACGGTACTCCAGACCCTTTCAGAAAGAGAGGAAAAAGTGTTGCGAATGCGATTTGGCGTTGGAGATGAGGCGAGCGAACATACTCTTGAGGAGGTCGGCAGTGAGTTTGCTGTTACCAGAGAGCGTATTCGGCAGATTGAGTCCAAAGCATTACGAAAAATTCGCCATCCAAGATACTCAAAAACCCTTAAGGCATTCCTGGGATAATTTCGTTTTCTTTCTAATTCGCATTCATTCCTATTTAGATGAATCTTAGTTTTAGTGCCCCTTGGGATTTAGGATTTTTGGGAGAATAGTCCACTTGGCAAGGAGTTTTCTATCTGAGCGAGAGCCTGGGCTTCTAGTGTGCTTTCGCCAAAATCGGCTAACTTTGGTAAATCTTGAATATCCCGAAGTCCAAATCGCAGTAAAAATCCAACCGTTGTTGCGTACATCATAGGTCTCCCGACCACGTGTTTACGGCCAACGGGCATTATAAGTTCTCTGTCCAGCAAGCTCCTGATCTGGTTAGATGCAGTTGTAACCCCACGGAATTCATTAATTTCTGGTATCGTGATTGGTTGTCGGTATGCAATTAGTGCCAAAATATCCCTCTGTGCTGGAGTCAGGCGGCCTTTTCGCAATGTAGTGACCAATTTTGCTGCAAGTTCTGTATATTCGGGTGCTATAGCTAGGCGCCACCCTCCGCCAACTTCTAACAGGCGAACTCCTTTGGGAGGTTGGCAACGCTCCTGAAGTGCCTCTATGCCCTGGCGAATCACCCCTTCGCCTAAACCTGTCAGCTCTCTCAATCGTTCCAAGGTAAGAATTTCACCTGAAGCTGAGAAAAGAGCTTCGAGTGCTCCCACAAGGTTTCCACCCTCTTTCCAAAGCGATTCGCCATCAAAAAAAACTTCCATCATCTAAACTCGCCAATACGCTGACCAACCTTTACTATACCCTCTGACTTGGTGGGCTTCCAATTGTCAGCCCTTTCGCCTCCGATGAGCAGGATAACTGTAGAGCCAAACTGAAAAACTCCTAATTCTTCACCAGGATTGCAGGGTAAGTTATCAATAGCGAATCCAGCATTCTTTGGCAATTTATTGCCGTTCAGCCAACGATCATCAATGATACAACCACCGACATGCGTAGCCCCTACTAACACACACGCCACCAGCAATCCGTGGTTTTGGCCGCTGCCTTCTGCAAGCCAGGTTGCACGGCGGTTCCTCTCATACAGCTTTGGCACGTGCGCAGTGCTGACATTGTTTACTGGCCAAAGTTCTCCTTCCACTCTGCTAACAGCCTGCACCATGCCCTCAATTGGAACATGTATGCGATGGTAATCCTTTGGGCTTAGGTAGAGCGTAATGAAGTGCCCATTCTCAAACCGCTCAGCTGAAGGAATGTATTTCAGCAGCTCTGCCAATCCGTACGGCATTCCCTTTGCCTGGATAAGCGTTCCTTCTTGAATGCGGCCATGGGCAATTATTTGGCCATCCACAGGGCAATTAATCGCACCAGGCACCATCTGTTCCTGAGGTCGCATTCCTGGTTTTAGCCGACGAGTAAAAAAATCTTGAAGGCTCTTATACTCACCAATGGATTTTTCCGCTGCATCTAAATCAATACCATAGTGGTTTGCGAAGCTACGGAGGAGCAGTTCCTGTATCGTTTTGGGAAAATGCCTGGACATCAACCAACCTGCCAGGGCAGATCCCATTTTCTTTGGATAAAATCGCAATAGGCTAAGTGAAAGAGGCCATGCACTCATAAATGACCACACAACTATTAACAGGGCAGAATAAATAATGCCAGCGAGTGTACCATGGCACACAAGAAATTTTACACGCTGGCTCAAAAAACTTTTTATGTGCCGGGTCTATGAGAGCAAATCCAGGAACCCTCAATAACAGGTTTTCGCCCGTTTGCAGGTTCTTAAGATAAGCTATTTAGACATTATTGCTTCCAGTCCTTTGATTAATGTCGCTTCTTCCGAAGCATTCATATTTGGCGCACCTGTTTTCAAAAAGTCAATAAAGGCTCTCCTTTCCTCATCATTTCCGGGGAATCCAATGTTTCCTGAATTACCACCAGGCTCGATTGCACGGATCGAAGAGGCAATAAGCTGCTCTTTTGAATCCAGAAGCACGTAAAAGGGAATTCCTGACCTGACACCATTTGTCCATTTGGATAAAAACTCGTCAGCACCAGGGTTTTCTAAGTGCTTATTTCCCTCTCTCTCATTAACCGTAAGCCACATGACTTCGAAATAGCGGTCGATTACTGGTTTGATTTCAGGCAAGTCCAGAAAATTTTCTAATCTCTTGCACCAACCGCACCATGATGCATGGAAGGCAATCAGTGCCTTCCGTTGCTCTGCAGTTGCTGTTTTCACAACATTTGTGACTAGCGCCTGTGCCGATTCTGGATTTGCTTGAGCTTGGACTGGTAAAACCAAGCAAAAGAGCAGAAGAGACAAAAAAACGATATTTCGCATATAACCTCCTAGAAAAACGGCATCATTGAAATGCCTGCTTCTTGCAGACAGTATAAACTCATTTTGCAAATTCTTTCGGCAGATTAAGCAAATCTCTGTCCAACAAATGGGTGGTCTTAACATTCATCATTGCCCGCAACATGCACCTTCTAATATCCGGTGCATCGGCATTCAGTTCCCTTAATAATTTCTTCATCTGAAACCTCTTGGAAACCGGAGCAGAACATAACCCTAGAGGACATCCGCTTTGGACAACAGGGTAGCCTAGCAGATTATTGTATTCAATTATATCTGACTCGTCGCATGTGCCAAGTGGCCTAATCACGGTTATTGCGCCGTCATTGCTTATTAATTTCAAAGGCATTGTACTCAATCTGCCCTCATAAAAGAGGTTCATTAGCAATGTTTCCAAAACATCATCCAAATTATGACCCAGGGCCAACTTGCTTAACCCTGCTCCACGCATATATGAATAAAGGACACCCCTCCGCAACCGAGAACACATAGCGCATGGACTATATTGAGGTTTGGCCTCTATCACCGGTTTGATCGGAGCTGGCAACAATACATGAGGAATATTAAGGTCAGAACACTTTTCCTGAATCGGTTTTGGATCGAATAATGGAAACCCACCATCAACAGTTGCAGCGCGAATCGTAAAGCGGATTGGGGCATGGCGACACAGATTAAGCATCAGATCGAGCATTATCCAGCTATCTTTCCCTCCGGACAGGGCAACAACCACATCGTCACCATCTTCCAATAGGCTGTAGTCGGAAATTGCATTACCCATCTTCCGTCTAAGACGTTGCCGCAATTGAGACGAACGGCGATGTTTAGGGTGTTTATTAGCTTCTGGCACAAGTAACCCCGGCATTTGTTTTACTCCAATTCAAAGTATTTGAGTTGGAGTAAGGTGTAAAATACCATGCAGTGCTGTATCTCAGTGTTTTTTTCTGAAACCTGCGATGACTTTCCATGGTGCCAGAGCAACTGACTTTTGCCTGATGAGATGTTTTTTTGGTACAATGTAATAGGATTACTATGTTCAAGACCTCACACACAGTAAAGACATTGGCCGAACCCGAAGAGATTTGGGCTTGGGTTAAAGATGTAACGAGATGGAAAAGCTGGCTTCTTGGTATTGACATGATTCAACTTCACGGGCCGCTTGTTTCTGGGGTAGAGGGTCTGATGTTTTTGAGTGACGGCAAGGTGCATCGGATGATAATTCAAAAATATGATTTAGGCCGCGTAGAGATCACTGTCATCTTGAAGTTTGGAGTTAAAATGCACTTGCTGGTTGATATTTCCAGGTTGCCTGACGGGAGCCAGGTAAAACTTGAGGGTGTATTATTTGGTGCCATGGCTATTTTCCATGCCTGGGGATGGGGAAGAAACCTAAAAACAGGTCTAATTCCAACGACGCGTCGTCTGGGTATGCTTGGCCAAGGCCTTCAGCCTTAGCTGCATTGATCTAGTACCTAGTGCAATGCAACATTTAAGTGTTACATTGCACTAGTTCCAAACCTTTGAGCAACTTTTTTACAGCTTCTTTAAAAATGTTAGGTTCTGGCAGTAGGCTGGCGATGAGAAATCCGTTTTTGGAAATATCGAAAAAGTGTCCTGGATATATCAACAGGTGGAAGTCGGATAGTAACCTCAAAGTACAAATTTCATCATCCTCAATGTTTGGTCGCTGAATTAGGACACTCCATCCTCCATGAACAGGAAGGCGGCTCAAGTGTGGATGTTCTGGAAGAAGGCAATCCAGTTGGTTCAGATTTTCTTTTATACGGATGAGTACTTGTTTTTGTAATTGAGGGGCAATTTCAAGCAGCTTTGGAAGGGCGTTGGCGATAGGGGATGATACCGACAGGTATTGGTCTGCGATGAAAGCCAGATGGTCTGCCATATTACCTGCACTACCTAACATGGCTATCCAGGCAAGTTTAAGCTGCGGCAAAATAGCTACTTTGCTAAGACCTGACAGTATGAACACAGGGCATGAGGGTGTATGCTCGTATATCACCGATTGTATGGCTTCGGCTTGGGTCTCAACAGGATAATTTGAAAAGACTTCATCAACGATTAGTGGCAGACCCTTTTTTGTGGCTAAATCCACCAAACCAATCCACTCTGTCTTAGTTATGAATTGGCCGGTTGGGTTGTTTGGATTAATAACCACAATAGCCTTTGTTTTTGAGTCGCATGCGTCAAAAATTGCGTTGATGTCGAATGTCCAACCGTCATGAAAATACGCCGGAACCGTCTTGCAGGCGAGTCCTTCAAGGCGTACCAACCATTCAAGTAGGGGGTAGCATGGGGATAGAAAAACGATATTTTCTCCAGGAGTGCCTAATAATTTGAATAAAAAACTGTAAGCTTCGGAGGTTGATGCTGTCAGTTGTATGCACTCAGGGCTTATGTTTCCCTCATACATATCTGAAACAGCAATTCTTGCGGCAAGTGTACCTTTGGTATCAGGTTGATAAACAAATATGTCTCGATTAGCGAGGGCGGTGATAATTTCATCTCGTGGGAAAATGAATCCGCATTCTGTAGGGTTGGAAATCGTCAGGTCAAAAATATGGGTCGAATCCCGTTTAAGTCTATTTAGGAGCCTGGTCAGGGAATTGTGAAAAAAAATGTCTGGCAGACGGGTTGAAATCTTCATTTTTGAAGGATAATAAATTTGTAGCTTAATTTGAAGTCGGGAGGGATAAATATCTATGGCACCAAAAATTGCAGTATTGTTAGCTGGTTGTGGCCACCTTGACGGTGCCGAAGTGAGAGAGGCGGTTCTAACGCTACTAGCACTAGACCAGCATGGTGCAGTCTTCCAATGTTTAGCTCCCAACGCAAATCAACATCATGTAGTAAATCACGTTACAGGCGATGTGGTAGAAGGGCAAAACCGCAACATTCTTGAGGAAGCCAGCAGAATTGCGAGAGTTGGGCAGTGTTTGGACATTTCGCAGGCCCAACCAGACGATTTTGATGCACTAGTCATCCCTGGCGGTTTCGGAGTGGCTAAAAATCACTGCGCATTTGCCTTTGATGGACCTCGTGCTTCAGTGCGTCAGGACGTTTCAGGTTTTATTAAAACATTTTTTGATGCGAAAAAGCCGGTTGGGGCAATTTGTATAAGCCCTGCGCTTGTTGCACTTATACTTGCCGAAATCGGATTGCAAGGGAAACTTACCCTGGGTTCAGGACAAGGCGTGAAACCTGCAATGGATGCCCTAATGCAGGATCACGTTGAGACAAAAAGTGCAAGAGAGGTGGTCATTGATAACGACCTAAAGCTGGTGACTACACCAGCTTATATGTTTGATAATGCCAGACTGGCAGATGTGTTTATTGGAATCGATCGATGCGTGGCAGAAGTATTGAGGATGGTATAATCGTTTCAACCAGTATATAATGTGGTTTGTACGGGCGGCATGAAGTTGGAGACCTCGTAATGGATACCGAAAATACAGACAGGAAATTTTCCAGAGTTGACTTCAAAATTGTGGCTACCGTCAAACAGGGGGCCGTGGAGTTCGTGGGTGCGGTTAAGAACCTGAGTATGGGTGGCCTGTATTTGATTACAGACAAGAAGTTGTCGGTCGGTGACGAGGCAGAGCTTTCGATTGCCCTGGATGACCAGCCGGAAAACGGACTGATAATTGATGTCAGGGTTGCCCGAGTGACAGACAACGGCATTGCCCTTGCGTTTGATAAGATCGACTTTGATTCATACATCCACTTAAAAAATCTGATTGCTCTTAATTCAGGCGATGTGGAAAAGATACAGGACGAGATGGTTTCTTTTTTGATTGATTCACATAATCAATCAGAGGAGTGATTCTAAGAGTTCCAATATAGCTGCTGCCATTGTCTGACCAACCTTTGGCGGGTTTTCAGTTATTTTGCCTACTAGTTTTGTCCCACCTCCTGGTGTTGGTGTAAACAACCAGAAAGTTGGAACTTTCTCCGTCTTTTGCATGGTAGTTTGGGGCGGCCAGTGGTTCAGTTCAGTGTTTTTCTCTCTGTATGTACCAATCCAATATATGGAAATGAATGGGTTTTCTATCTCTGAAAGTTTGATCAGATCAGGCACCCAGTGGTGGCTGTCAGCACACCAACTACCAAAGACAACAACGAAAGTACATGGCACTTTAATACTCTGCCAACGCGTGATTTGTTCCTGTGAAATCTCAACTTGTTCATATACGTCTTTATACTCAGGGCGGTGTTCCAGGATGGCTTTAGTGGATGTTTGACCAATAATTACTGGGAGGTTATCTTTGCTATCCAACGGCAGACAGCCATCCTGAGCCGGAATGAGGTTGTATTTAATTGCAGACTGAGGCGGAGGTGTCTCTTGTAGGGAGCCAACCATAAGAAGGAATGAAAAAATCAATGCGGCCATTTTGTTTATCCGATACGATACATTGGCTTATTGTTGGCCAAGCGTACCACCCCTAGCATACCACTCTGAACTCCAATTTATTTCAAAGTCAAACTGCCGCAGCGCAATTTACTCTTTTTACAATTCATGATAAAATTACATCGGCTAAGTGTATAGTTTTCGCCCTTTGGTATTGCCAGACATGCAGATACAACACAACACAGACGGTATAGTGGCTGACAGCCTAATGGCGGGGGTCTCACCCTGCACCCAGGCTTCCAATGTTTTCATGTTGCGCGTGGGGGAGGCAGTTGGGGGGGGGGGGGGGGAAA